>OGZO01000067.1_pt1 | contig 54721 bp, 66 predicted proteins | sample 1576721 | NCBI WGS metagenome assembly OGZO01 (sample SAMEA3541516, study PRJEB24748) | human gut metagenome | biome: human gut; feature: human-associated habitat; material: faeces | place: China | collected 2012 | reverse complement strand
CATAGGGTATATGTCAACCCCAATTTCATTTATGATCTCTTTTTCTCAACAAAATAATAATGGACGCAAAAAGACTCTGTCCGGAGAATTTCCCCTTACAGAGTCTTTTATACATTCGCATCCATGCCGCCCTTTTGCGGGCATAGACATTATTCCATTTTTATCTGCGCATCATCCAAACAGCACGCCCAGCACGCCGTAGGACAGAATCGACATAATCACCGTCGCCAGCGCGATACCGACTAAAATCGCGCCAAATGCCTTGCCAAATTTCATGTGGAGCAGGGATGCCACCAGCGCGCCTGTCCATGCGCCGGTTCCCGGAAGCGGGATGCCGACAAAGAGCATCAGCCCCCAGAACTCATATTTCTCGATCTGCCCTTTTTTGCTCATCGCTTTGCGTTCCAGCCACAGCGCAATACCACGGAAACACGGAACCTTCTTCATCCACTCCAGCACATGGCGGATCAGAAGCAGGATAAACGGGATCGGCAGGATATTTCCCACGATACAGATCGGGATCGCCCGCAGGATCGGCACGTTTAAGAGTGCCGGTGACGCAGCCAGAAGCCCATTCGTGGAAATTCGCATGGGTGCGGTTCAACGCCTCACGGTCAACACGGGTTAAAACGCCAACGTTGCCATCCTCTATGGCAAAGAATGTACCGTTTTTGCCAACCTCGTTGACAACGTTATTTGAGTAATGGAACACTTTGTTTTCGTACTCCATACGCTTGTTTACGTCGTTGTAAATACCGTGCTGTGCCAACTTTCTGATAAGGCTATCAATTCCGGCGTTACCTACGACGTGAACCAAACCCGGATAACAATTTGCACGCATAATCGGGTTAACATCGCCCATAATTTCGGTTGCCATCTGCGTTGGAACCTCAATAACGTTTGCAGCGAAATTGTAATTCAACTTGTCTTTCAATACTTGGGTTTTTCCTGTCTCCAACGCTGCAACGGCTGCTTGGTCTAACGAATTTGCAAACGCTCTGCAAACCTTTTCCATTTTGCGGTTGAAATCGTGGTCATACGAAATTTCGTTGTTCATATACAACGTTGGCACCATTGTAAAGCCGACGGAATATGTCGCCCAAACCACGGTATAAAGTGCGGACGTGTTTTCATCGTCCGGGATAACACACGTACGAACGTTGCTAACCGTAACGTCGCCATCGTAATTGATAACCGGAACTTGTACCGTATTGCCGATTGAGGCAAACGCACGTTCACGCAATTTCGGGGACAAAATGGAATTTCCGGCGTTGGTCTGTTCAATGAAAAAATCCAATGCGCCATACTCACACGGGCGGGTCATATTACGGTCTAACTCCGGGTTTTCTACTCGCCAATTCTGTAATCTTGTTGCAATTAAACTCATAGTTTTTTTATTTTAATTTGTTATTAAATGCGGGTTTACCCATTACCCGGTTATCTCTCCGGCAATTTGTTAATACTATTTTCCTGCCAAACCTTTCTCATAGCTTCGTCAAACTCTTTGGAACCTACCGTTTTGCCCTGCGCCATCAATTGTTTTGTAATAAGTTCGTACGCCTCTGATTGCGTTTTGGCTCCGCTTACGTCCAAAGTAATTCCGCCTCCTCCGGCACCGCCTGCGGGCGGATTTGTGCTGCCTCCGGGCTGTTGTCTTTGCTGCTCCAATACCCCCATCGTTTCCAATTCTTTTGTCAGCAACTCGGCGGGCGTGAATGGGTTCAACTGATTGTTTGGATTGCGCATAATTGCGCCGCTTGCATCTTTGAACGCCAAAACCTTTCCGCCGTTTCCGTCGTCTATATATTCCGGGTTCATGCCTTTTACTTTTTCGGTCGCCTGCGCCAAAATAACCTTAGTTACGCTTTCCGGGAATCCTGCTTTGAATTTAAGCCCGGCGGCGGCTGTCTGCAATGCGTTGTCAATTCTTACTCCGAACAATTCTTTTTCGTGGTTTGCCTTTTCTGCCTCATACTTGGTTGCCAACTCGGTAAACTGCGTTGTCACGTTCTGCAAATCTGCTTTTGCCTGCTTCAATGCTTTCACGGTTTCCGCATCTGCCGCACCATCGGCAATTGCCTTTTCCAAACGGGCTTTTTCCTTGGTCAATGAATCAATCTGCGATTGCAGCCCGGTTGCGCCATCGGCTTTTGTTTTCATTTCCCCTATTACACGTTTTGCGTAATCATACGTTTTTTCGGTGCCATTTTTAGCGATACCGGAAACCGCCAAAATATCGGCATCCAAAGCCCCGTAAATTTCGCCCGTTTTCTTGGCAATAACGCTGTTTTCGTCATTCTGCGATAATGTTGTTATCGCCATAATCTGTTCGTCAGACAATCCCGACAAAGCCGCATTTGCAACTAAAATTTCTCCCGTTAACATAATATTCTTACCCTTTAAATTAATTAAGTGCGATTGCTTCTACTGCTCCGCTGTTTGCGTTAATAATATCAATTGTGTATTTTGGGGAATCCCCGGTTGTGTCAACCAACCAACTAACAACACGTGCATGGCTGATTTGCTTTTCAACCTCTTTTGTTACCAAAATGACGTCGGTAATTGTTCCGCCATCAATACATTCAATCAACTTTTTCTTTGTGTCGCCGTCCAATGCTGCGGCGGTTGTGGCTACCTCAATAACCAAATTGTCTTGCTGTGCAATCTGTGCCATATTCGTAATTTTTAATGGTTAAACATTCTCGTTGTTTTCCGGGCTATCGCCTGCCGCTTCCTCTGTTTCTGCTGTTTTTTCGGCTTTTGGTTTTCGTCCGGCTTTCTTTGGTTCTGCTGGGATAACTCCGGCGGCTGTCAGTTCTGCAATAATTTCGGCTTTCATTTGTTCACGTTCTGCCGCCTTTGCTTCTGCTGCCGCCTTTGCTGCTGCTTCTGCCTTTGCTCGTTTGTTGGCTTCAATCTTTTCTTTGTTCGCTGCCTCCCAAACGTTCGGGTCGTGCATAATGTCAACTTTATAACCCATTTTTCGCAAATTGTGCAATCCGAATGTTTCAAAGAACTTTTTGCCGAAAACCTGCATACGTGGTCGTGAAATTCTTTCGCCCGTTTCTTGGTTGAATTTTACGACCTCAATACGACAATGGTAAAAACTTTCCTCGCCTTGCGGCACAATGAAATTTTCCGGGGTAACGTCTAACAATCCGACGTCCTTTGTTTTACCCTCTGTTTCTGCTTTCACTCGCATAATCATAAAATTTATTTGTTATTACTTCAATTTTCTTGGAAAATGGTATTTGGCTGCCAAATTCCAAAACGTTTGTATTCTCACGTTCAAACCTACGCACAAAATTAGCGAAATTCAATTTAATGCGCAATTCATCCTCGGTAATTAGCTGTTTTTCGTACAATTCCAATACTTCCGGACGTGTCAAATGTCGGTACGGCTCCAATTCTGCCAACACTAACATACGTTGCATTTGTGTTGGGTCGTGTCTGTACTCCGTTTCGATAATCTGATTTTGTAACGCATCCAATTCCCCCTCGCTTGCTCCGCTTTCTTTCGCCATCTTATAACGTTCTCGCAATTGGGTTGCATCAGACAAATAAAACTCGGTGCCATAATTGATTTTTGCCGAAACAAACATTGTTCCATAACGCAAACGGCAAACGGTTTCGTCAACGAACTTTTGCGCCGCCTCAAAGCCTTTTTTTACTCGGTTTAATACCGTGCTTTGGCTTTCAAAATTGGCTTTAATTTGCTGTTCATTTAATGCGTCACGGGTTGTTATTTCCTCGTTGGTACCAACAACCGCCGTAATTATGTTTGTACGCAATCGTTCTTCCTCGCTAACGTTATAATCCAAACTATTACGGTCAACGGTCAACATCTGAACCGGGTTGCGCAAATCCGGCTGTTTATCGCCGTCCGGTACCGGAATTTCAATAAATGAACCAACCCCGACAATTCGTTTATCTCCGCATTTCGGGCAACGCATCAATAAACCCGCTTGGTCTAATTTATAATATCCTTGTTTATCTTTCAAAAAACCGCCGTCGCAATAATCGCCGTTTTCGCCGTTCGTAAAATCGCAACTTTGTTCATATCCGGAATAAATCGGGTACGACCCGTACATATCCAAATTTTTCTTTGACAAATGATAAAAAAGGAACCAATCTAAACTTTCCAACTCGTTTGTCAATGGGGACGCCTTAACGTCCGGTTCTCGCAAACTCAATGGTTCGTCCCAAAAAAACCTTGCTGGGCAATATCCCAAATCGTGCGGGCTATCAATCAGCAATTCGCCAATATTGCCTTTTCCCTCTGTAAATACCCGGTATCGTTCGTCGTCAATTACGGCAATACGGTCGTCGTCCTGCCGGAATATTATCCAACGCATAACGCCCGTTGTCTTGTCTGCCTCATACGAAATAACGTGTTCAATTGGCAACCAATAAAAGTACGGTTCCGGGTAACTATTGCCGGGGGATTGCTCTTTTGGCAAATCAACAATTAATACGCTGTTAATTTCGGTTTTGAAATACTCCCATCCCTTTGTACTCCAAATTTCGGGTTCTTTCAATACGTTTTGTCTGTAATACTCCCAATCGTCCCTTTGTTCACTGTTTATAAACTGATAATTGAACGCCGGGTTACGACCGTCAAAAATGCGGCTCAACTTATCAAAACAAACGCCCGTTACCTCGTTTGTCTTGACGGGGTAACGGAACAATGTTTTGAACACTTTGAATTTGTCTGCGGGTATAAGGTTTGAAACATAAGCCAAAAAATCGGTCACGGGTTGCGTAATGTATGGTGTCAACGCCTTTTCCGCATGAAATCGTATGCGGTTTTGGTGGTAAATCGCCCTACTTATCGCCGCTTTGTTCCGTGGCTCCGTTATCTGCTTTTTTATTTCTCTTATATCTAAGCCCATTTTCTTTGTCAAATTCAAATTTACTATTTTCCGGTAACTGCCAACCGCCGTTATTTGGCATTTTTAAAAGTCTTTCGGCGTGGCTAACTTCAAAATCTCGTGTCGTTTTCAATGTTTCATTTTCCAACGCCACTATTGTTTGTTTACCCTGCTGCATTTTTTAAGTCTGTTAGCGGGTTAAAATCTTCCGGTACGATAATAGCCAAATCATCCGACCAATTAGGTAAAAACACCCATTGTATTGCGTTGCTATCGGGTGCCTCAAATCCTCCCAATGTTTTATCCCCGATAAACAAAGAACGAATTGGAATAGGATAATGCGTTGTTGCTCTTGTCGGGTCTTGCAATGCACCAATTGCGCCGTTTTCATCAAACAAATAAACCCCCAAATTTTGGGAATCGCTTTCACATTGCAAATCTTTCAATGCTTTAATCAGTGATTGCGGCATTTTACGCATAACCGCCGTAAATGGGGTTGGCTCACGTCCAATAATTTCTTCAATACCGCCCAACGTTTCGTTTCCTCCGCCGAACGTACGGGGTGCGCCTGCTTCTGCTGTCGGTGCTTGGATATACGGGGAAACAACAACTTTCGTGTCGTCCTCTGCCGATAACAACGGCGTCCATGACGCTTTAAGTTCTATTCCCGCCGCCGTGGTAAATGAATTTCTTTCCCCGGTGCTTTTGTACAATCTTTGAAACGCTACTTTCTGAATCTGTCCGAAACTCTCGGCACACGTAAAGTTCGGAATGTTTGGCAACGCTGCGGCTGCCGGGCATTTACAAATCGCCATACTCTTTAAATTTTTAACGTTAAAACTAAATTTATAATCTCCGGGGCTATCCCTTTGCCCCTTTCTTTTTGCAAAGTTATAATATTTTCCAGTTAATTTCTTGCATATATGGAATTTATTGTTAGTTACGGCGTGTAATACCCTTACATGTGGCGTTGTATGGCTTAATATTACCGTCCGCCAATTCCTTTTCATAAATTCCGGTTAAACCGTCCTCCGGGTCGTCGTGCGTATTGGCTCCGAAATTGCGCAAAAATCCGGTTACATGGTCGTAAACGGCTTTGTACCGGGTTTCCCAACCGAACGGCATAATTATATGTTGATTAACCATTGCGGACGCTGTTATTATCCGGCTTTCCTTGTTGCCCCCTTGATAAAACGGGTCGGTAATCGCCCGGACTTTCTTTTTGATAACCTTTTCGTAACCCGCACCACCGTTGTTGCTCTCAACCCACGCTTTTTGCGTCCCGTTCCGGTTAATCATCGCCGGGACGGTTACGGTTGTAACGTCCGTATTTTCGTCCGTCATTTCCATATCTGTAATAAGGGCAAACAATATCGGCTCCATGCGCTTTGTTTTCTCGTTGAAAAACAGATTGTCGGACTTATACACGTCATACGTTGCGGCAAACAACAGGTCGTCGCCCTCGTCGGCAACGTCAATGTATGCGCCGGAACGAATGTACGTGCCGTAATCGGATTTTTCGACCCACGTTTTGAAAGGTTGGTACAATCGACCCTCGGCGGAACCGGGGTTGCCTTGATACAGGCATTGAAATTGCACCGGGTCTAATGCCTTTTGCGCTTCCAACTTTTGCTTACTGTGTCGGCTTTCCCATAATGCCGCCCCCGGTTCCCGTGGGTCTATCTCGGTCGGTTCCCCGGTTTTCAACCCCTCAAAGTTTATGCGCACCCACGCCCCCGGCGTTACGTCCTCCAAATCCGCCCAACACTTAACATCAATAATCGTTTCGCCGCTCTTTTCAATGCGCCCTATCAAATCGTCGTCGTGCCAACGGGTAAATACAATCAATTCTTGACTATCATTGTGTAAACGGGTGCGTACAACGGTCGTGTACCATTTCCACGCCGCCGCCCGTACTATCGGGCTGTTACCCTCGGCGTAATCTTTATACACGTCGTCCAATATCGAAACGTCCACGGTTTTAGACGTCAGCGAACCGCCACGACCGACGACACGCAACGACCCCTTACGCCCGACCATTTCGATAACATCGGAATTGCGCAAATAGGTATTCGCCATTGTTACGACGTTCGACCCATTTAAGTACGTGCCGGGGAATAATTCACGATACCGGGGCGTGTCGATTATTCGTTGAACGTCCCGGTTAAAATCCCGTGCGATTGTCGCCGCATACGAACCGATACATATTTTGCGGTCGGGGTCTAACCCCAACATAAATGCGGGTAATTTGCGGCTTGACCCCTCCGATTTTCCATGTTGCGGCGGCTGTTGTACAATCATCTTTCGTATTTTGCCATGCGCAAACATATCCAACAGGGTATAATATACAACATGAAACGGTTCCAATACCAAATCCGGTTGCATATACCGGGCAAAGTTGATAAGACGTTTACGGGCGGCGGCTCGCACCAATTCGCCGGGGTCTGCCTTGATTGCCTCGTACATCTTCAATAATTCCTCGTTGCTCATGGTCGTACAATTTTATCGGGTGTAACTATCAATTCGCCGGGCTTTTTAGGTATCCAATTCAAACACGCAATTTCGCTCCTTATCCGGCAACGGTTCGGGGTAAACGGACAACGGCAACAAATCGGCAATCTATTTGCAACATCTAAATTCTCATGGTCGAAATACCAAACACCGTGTCCGCAATCCCCGCAATAATGGTTCGTTTTGGTTACAACCTGTTTAACAACATTCATTCGCTTTGCCATTATTGCGCCCCTCCTTTCTCGGCGATTGTCTTTTGAAATTCGGCGGACTGCAATTTGTCGGCGACGGCAAACAACAGGTCGTCCGGGATTGCCTTAACATCGTATTTCGGTTTATCGTCGTCCGTCCCGGCGTTGTATCCGGGGATTTCGATTTTAACGGGTGCATCAAATCCCAACATCTTTGCCCGGCGTTGTTGAATGTTCAACAACAAATCCAAAAACCGGGGATTGCCCGCCGACGTTTCAACGGTCGTTTCGTCATACCCGTAATATTCCGGGTCGCCGTCGGTCGCATCCGTTTTGATAGGACGCCCCCGGTTGGTTTTCTCTTTGGTGCGCTGCTTTCCGGTTTTGGATACCTCCCACGCCTCCCATGCTTGTTGCTCCATTTTATCCAACTTGCGCAATTCCTGCGTAACATATTCGTCGATTGTTTCCAACCGTTCCCGCTTCCATTCGATAAGGCATTGTTGCAAATCGTAATAAACCATTTGAAAGGTTATTGTATAACCCATTCCACGGGCGGACAAATCCCGGTTCAATGCGTCCGCAATTTCCCGGTACGAATAACCACGCAAAAATAAATCGGCACAAAACCGAATGTCATAAATTCGTTGTTCCTCGGAACGTTTGTTGTAGCCTAATGGCTTCTTTCTCTTTTTCATCGTCTAACCTCTTTTAATGTCAAACAGGGGTCAAAATCTGCCTTTTACCCCTTTTCGTCCTTTGGCTTGGTTCCTTATCGGCTCCTTTGCCTTTGTTCTTTCGTTCCGGGCTTTATCCTTTCCCCTGTTTACCTCCTTAAAACGTTGCTGACCCTTTTGCAAGTTATTTGCACGGAATTTCCATTTTAAGAGGCTTTATTGTCTTATTCAATACTTTCTATATCTCGGTGGTTATCTTTTAACCACGGGGCAAATTTACGGCTTTTTCGCCGCATTGCCAACCGTTTGTTCTCTCTCACATATAAACGGCAAAACCACGGCTTTGTTTCCGGGGCTATTGCTCTATCGTCCTATTCCATTTTCATACTTTCCGTTTGAGCAATGAGAATGCGGTTCAACTCCTAATGTGATTTTATACGTATGCCCGTCTTTGGTTTCTTTCAACGCTAAACATACCGGGCGGGGTTTCCCGTTTATCGGATATTCCGGGTTAAAATAACGACACGTCCCGCATATCTTTTCGGGCTTCGATTGTCCGGGGCAATTACTTTTTCCCATTGTTGCCCCCTTTCCTTTTGTTCTTTGCCTGGCGTTTATCCCGTGGGTTCCTTTTCGGCATTTCGACCCGGTGTATTTCTACTTTGGAACCGGGGAACATCTTGCCGAAAAATTCCGCCATTGCTCGCACCTCCTTTGGGACGTCGAACGCCTCCGGCTTCTTATGCTCCGGGCAAATCCCCCGAACCGGGCAATTGTCGCAATCCTCATTCCGCACAACCTCGCCCGGCTTATCGGCTTCTTTGAACCCGTGCCAATTGTCCCTCCGTGCGGACGCTTCGGCGAAATTCTCCATTGCTTCAACTGCTACTTCCGCCAATATGTAATCCGGGGTATCGTTAAAATGCGCCTCCAAAGAATTACGGTTGATAACCTCGGCAATCTCTTTCAAAAATTTTTCTCTTTTGTTCATCGCTTTATTGATTTTTGGGTTTGTACTCTTGGCACGGCATAACGCCGCACGATTGTTCGCATTTGAACGCCTCGCAATAACCGTTCCCGTTGACGTCCTCGTTTGTAAAGTTGGCGCAATTCCCGCATCCCTTATCGCCGGGTTCTTTCGGTACGCTTACGCCTTTCGGCTCAAACTCCCGGTTAAACTCTCTTTCCGGGCGGGTTGTCAATCGTCCGTCCGGTTCCCGGACAATGTAGTACGTTTCCGGGGCGTCAATGAAAATGCCGTTGCCGTCCGGGAACGAATAAACCGCCCGCCCGTTTGGGGTTCTCGGTATCGTCATGGTTCCGCCTCCGGTAAATCTCAACAGGTCGTCCAAATTGTCCCGGCGTACCTGTATTGCGTCAACTTCTAACAACGTGCGGCAATATCGGGTTCCCGCCGTGGCGTCCGGCTCAACTAACCGGGTGCGGATTTGTTCCGGGTATTCCGTCGGGTCGTACTCGACGTTGAAAACAACGGCGGCGTCTAACGTGTGGGTAACTAACAAGCGTTTCCCCAATCGTCCGGCGACTGCCTGTTTTAGTGCTTCAATTGCGTTTTCCTGTATCTCGGTTGTGTCAACCGTGATTTCGTAACGGTCGGGTTTTTCCTCGACCTCCGGTTGGCTTTTGGCAATATCGCCAATCATAACCAACAATCCCGCATCAAACGGGTTTAACTTACTTTCTGTCATGCTCTAATTTTTTATTCGTTCTTACTGTTTTCGGATATGCCAACCGCCAAAATATCGTTTTTCGGTCGGTTCTGTTGTACTTATCGCATTGCCTACCTATTCCGGGGCAATCTTCCCTTTGGATTTTGCAGCGAACGCAACGTTGCGTAAATATTGCGGGGTTGTTGTTGGCTAATCGTGCATCCGCTGCCGTCCATATCTCGGCAATCAATACCATACCCCGGTAAACGCAACGTTCGCCGGGGTTGTACTCTCTGTTTGGGTCGAACGGTTCGGGTTGCTTAACTCTCATTCTTTGCCCGCTTCGTTTACATAGCCAAACAATGCGTCCAAATCGTCCTTTGCGCCTTTTACGCAAATTCGTACCCTATCGCCCCCGGCTAATGCGGTTTCGACAATCTCACAATTATACCGGGGGGCGTTTATCTGTATCATTGCCGCCGTGGTATTCGTTACAAACTCGTTTCTTTCTTCCATGCTCTCGGATTTTTGAAGTAAATTAAATGCCTCCGTTGGTTCGTTCTCGCTTTGACACGCCCCCAACAAAAGCGTTGCCAAAGATAACAATAAAATCTTTGCTTTCATCGTTTTACCTTTCTTTTAATCCATATAAACCGTATGCCAATGCCGACAAACAATATTTTCGCCTCAATATCAACATAACGGTCGTAATCGTTTATTGCATCAATGGATACCCCAAATTGCCAACTATGATATTGCCAATACTCACGGGCGTAAACATAGACGCCGACCCGTCCGATATGAAACCCAATTTGCGCCGTATGTACGTCGCCATTGTTGCGGATAATTCCAACCTGTTTTTTACTCATATCTCCAAATATATTTTTTATAATGTTTTAAACGTCCCTTACAGCAACTAATAATATTTCCATGATTAAAACCGCATCTTTGCGCATCATGTATGCAATCCCATTTCTTTATAAAATTACCCTCTAAATCATATTGATAAACGGGTTTTGCATTGTGATTATCTTTTCCGGTTTTCTTAAACCATGTATTTACTTTCTTCATGGTTTCACGTTTATTATTAATTGCTTTTTGATAATTCAAATTTTGCTTTCTCGTACACCAACGTAAATTAGTCGCATCGTTATTGGCTCGGTTGCCGTCGATATGGTCTATTTCCGGCAAATTGTCCGGGTTCGGAATAAAAGCCGCCGCAACTAATCTATGAACGAAATATGTTTTGTTTTTACCATTATCTGATAGTATTACCCGCATATATCCGTTTTTACTAATAGATTGCTTTCGTATCGCACTTTTACCCGTTCCCCGATAATTTACAGACTTTATATTACCTTTGTCTGAAACTTCATAATTAGCGTTTATAAACTTCCAATTTTCCATCTTTTTTTTGCAAAGATAATATTAAACCATAATACAACAAACTAATACGTTTCTTTTATTTTATTGTATGCCTCTTTATCCAATACCATAACTTTAGGATATTCGACAATACAACCTTTTGTATATACGAGATTATAGATACCCAATTGCCCCTTAACCGGAAATTCAATAACCCGGCGGGGGTTGCGCATCAACCACCCGTACCCCTTTGTTATTTTCGCCCTCTTTTCCTTTGGAATCCGGGTGTTTTCCCAATCCTCCGGGGTAAAATCTTTAATCGGTTTTATGTCGTACAATTCGACCAACCCCAATGTTACGCCGCTTTCCATACCGGGATAAACCGGGGACGCTGCGGAACAAATCAGAATGTCGCCACGATACAACGTTTTCTTGCTTCTAACTTCAATTGATTTTACCCCAAATATAACGTCGTTTTCGTCCTTGTAAGCCGCCGTAACCAAATCGTTTGCGTATGGTTGTTTAACGGTCAAAGCACGCCAACGGTCGTGTTTTTCGGGGTTATATTCTTTATTACTGTACTGCATATCTGATTATTTCAATAATTACTACCAAAACAAATACTATCAGCGTTTTACAACTGATTGTATTAATATCAATCGTTTCTCTGTTCCTCATGCTCTTTATCATTCCCGGCGGGTTCCTTGTAATGCGCAAAACCAATTGGTCTTATCGGTTCCGGCTCCGGTAACGGCTGCGCCCTCCTTATGTATTCAAAGGAAACAATAACCGTTCGTCATTTTGTCCGGGTTCCTATTAATCGGGAACCCTCCGGGATTTGAATTTTAATTTCGTTTCTCATTCTCAAAATGGCAAATCATCCTGCGGGCTTGGTGGCGGTGGCGGTGGTGTTGGTGCGCCTCCCTGCTGCGTTGTTTGTCCGTCTTTCTTTGGCGTCAACATTTCCATATTAGTTCCGTAAACTTCTGTAATGTATCTTTTGACGCCGTTGTTGTCCTCATAACTGCGGGTTCTTATTTTCCCCTCAATATAAAGTTTATCGCCTTTTTTTACATACTCTTTTGCAACCTTTGCCAACCCATTTTGCAAAACTATGTTATGCCATTCGGTGCGCTCCGGTACCTCTGTTCCATTTGCTGTTTTAAACGCTCGGTCGGTTGTCGCCAAAGTAAATTGAGCAACTGAACCGCCTTTGTCGAACTCTTTATACTCCGGGTCTTTCCCTACGTTACCCATCAATATAACTTTGTTTACGCTCATACGAATAATGCTTTAATCATCCAACTAATAATACAATACAACGCCCATATATACGACGCAACCGTTAACGCTATGAACGTGTAAAAAACAATCTTATATCCGGTTTCTGATTTGATTTTCATACTACTTGAATTTTACGCAATCCAACAAATATTGTTTCTTATTATCCGACCATCCGGCGGCATGATTTATCGCCTTTCTGTCGTCGTCATGTACAAACTCGCAAACCCAACCGCCGACGCTTGATTGCTGTATAAGCCGAACCAATTTGCCGACAATAAAAGAACGCAATTTGTAGTAACTTGAATTTTCGCCCACAAACAAAACACGTCTTTCTGTATTTATTTCGGGCGGATTTTCGATTTGCGGGCGTTTCTCCTTTGCCGGGTATGTTTGTACCCTCCGAAAATCATTTTTGATTGAACGGCGGGAAATCGCCCCGTAATCGGGTGCTCTTTGTTTCGTTCTCATAATTTCAAACTTTGATACTCTTTTTTTAACAACTCAATCAACCGGACGTTACCCGGATATATACGCATATTTTCCCGGTCGCCTACCTCCCAACGGTTGTGCATTTCAAAACATAGAATATTAATATTCCGGGGGTCATGCGCCATTTCGGGAAAAGCCCCACGGGTTAATATATGCGAACAATATGTTGCGGAATAATTGTGTAACGGGCGCAATGTTTCCTCGCATCTATGGGGCTTATGCTCCCAAACCCACCGGAAAAACCTTTGGTTGGCAACGGGAATGTCGCCACGTCCTAAAACGCAATACCCGAACAATTCCCGTTGTATTTCAACTCTCAACCGTATATCTAACCGGAAATTGCGCATATCCAACAACGGCTCAAAGCCACGGGAAACGCAATAATCATATTCGCAACGTTCGGTTAACAATATCAGCTCCATTACATTTCATTTGCGGGGTCGTCTATATCCGGGAATATATCGTTTCCGTCACTTTCTCCCTGCTCTGTATCATTAACGTAAACCAAATCGTTTGCCTCGCCATCAGCCCCGAACAACTCCAATTGGGCTTTCTTTCCATTAAACAGAAATTCGTAAACCTCATTTTCAATATCTGATGTATTATATTCCAATTCTTCCTCAAAACCAAATGTTTCAGTATTAAATTTCATTCGTGGCGTATTTATTGCCGTTTTCTGATTATTCGATACGGTAAACAACCCGGTCAAAATAACGCCTACATTATCATCCTGCCCGGATAATGAAATGCCCCTTACTTCAATATTCCCCAAACATTCCTTCGCAAACGCTTCGGCAATCTCTGTTTGCTTTTTCGTTGCCTTGAAATCCGGCGTTGCCATCATGGATTTAAACGACGTAATGTTGAATACACGTCCCATAATTGGGCGTAAATTATCAAACAATTTGCGCAAATCCGGGTGTATATCCTTTGCGCTCAATACATGATATTTATTTGTGTAACTCTCATTTCCGACAACTTCGGTAACTTCATAGTGTACATCTAATCCGCCATCTTTCAATAATTTCACTTTTGATAATGCAAACTTTTCTTTCGACGGAACCAACATAACTTTTTGTTTTTTTTCGCTCATAATAATATTATTAATTGTTTCCCGGTTCCTCCGGGTCGGTATCTTCTTTGTAATCGTCGCACGGTTCATCGTCGGCGCATCGTCCCGCCAACGAACAAACCGGATATTCTACACAATCAATGCAATATTTCTTTTCGTCCATTTTCAAAATTCGTTTTCGTCCAACATCTGTTTAACTTTGCTTTCCTGCTCCGGTGTCAATTTCAATTGTTCCGCCGGATATTCCTTTGGTTTCAGTTCAATAATACCATTTTCAACCAAAACCGGAATACATCGTTTGCACGCCCTCACGTCCTCCAACGCATCATGCGCCGGGAATGTTTCGCCGGGGAAACACTTGTTATAAAGTTCTTCCAACTTCGGATATTTACCCGGACGTCCGTTTGCATACAATGCGCCAACAAATTTAATTGTTTCCATCATCGTATCAATTCGTTTTCCCTTAAACAATGCGTCCTCTGCTTTTGCGTCGTAATACTCACGTCCCATAATGCGCAATATCATTGCTTTTATAATTGACGTGTCAAAGTAAATATTATGTCCGACCAACAAACGTGCTGCGCTGCAATCCTCCAAAAACTCGCCGATAATATCAGCAAATGGGACACCCTCGGCGTTTGCTCTCTCTGCTGTAATTCCGTGTACCTCAATTGAGGCCTCCGGTATTTCCCACCCCTCCGGCTTTATGATAAATGAACGTTCCTTTTCGTTTACCGCCCATGCCAATTGCACAATATTTGGAAATTCCGCAAAATCAACGTCCCATTTTGCGCCCTTTGGGGGCAACCCGGTTGTTTCACAATCGAACGTCAAAACATCTTTCATAATGTCGTTTATCTCATTTCCTTTGCTGTCTTTCAATGTTACTTTTTTCATAATCAAATTTCATTTGGGTCTGCTATATATATATAATATTCTTCACTTGCAAGTTGTTTTAAAAATTCGATATGTTCTATTAATTCCGCATTGCTCAACTCTGCAATTGTCCGCAATCGGGTTTCATACTTTCCGGTGTTAATATCCGGCGTTTGCTCATACATAACCGGGGACAACTCACGCAAACGGTGTTCCGTCTGTTCCTCTGTCAGACGCTCCCCGGCTTCCCATATACCCGACCGGAACGTTGGTACAACGTAATTAAAATAATACCCTTTCAATGCCTCCGACGAACCGGGGGACGCAACGGTAAAACGGGCAATTATTCGGCTTCCTTTGTGCATGGCAAAGAATTGGTTCAACTCTCCAAAATACATTCGTAATTTGCCATCATTACCGATATTACCACTACTTGAAATTTCACGCCTTTTCATTTTTATACCTCCACATATAACCTTTATGATTTTTTCTTTCTCCTTTGCATACCTTACATATTGCAATTGGGGAAAATCCGTTTATTTTAGCTGCTTCATTAATACTATTGTACTCTTTTACAATAACTCCATTTTTCAGCTGTAACACTGGCTTGCTTATATCTCGTGCAGATAATTTTAATTTTGACAATGTTATCGGATTATTATTATTTTCTAATCTTGTTACCCAACGAAGATTTGAAACATTATTATTACTTCTATTTGTATCAATATGGTCAACAAATTGCTTTTTATGTGGATTTTCAATAAATGATTTTGCAATTAAAACGTGAACTAAATACGTTTTATGAAAATCTTTTTTCCTTAATCCAACTATCTTATATCCATTTAGATTTGCTTGTCTTAAAAATCTTTCATTAATGGTTTGTTCCATCCGTTTTTCCGTGTAATGACTCTTTGCAATGATTTTACACGCCCCAAATTACTAACTTGATATATCCCTGCATATCCGGGAACATCTTTCCAAATTTCATTTTCCATAATTGCCAACTTTTTAAGAACTGCCAACAAATAAGAAACGGGGCCTGGCTGTTGGCTTGCCCTTTCGGCCGGTAGCTACTCCGACCTATCCCCATTGCAAATATAGATATTATTTTTATTTTTCATTCAATATGTATTTGATAAATTGTTACAAATACCGTAACACCACCGTAACAATTGTACAAACTATTTTTTAATACTTTCATTGTCTTTCTTTTCTTGGTCAACCAATTGTTTCATTGTAATATTAAACGCTTCGCCGCCAACTTCCAATATAAACTTTCTTTCGCTGCTTGAATATCCCTGCAACTTCTTATCCATTGCATTTGCATACAATACCGTCATTTGTCCCGGTTCAAAAACTCCTTTTCCCTGCAATCGGTCTATCGGGTGCCGTTTCAATGGGGCGTTTGCGCTTATTCCTGCATTTCTCCGGATGTTTCCCAAATCGGAAATAACCACTTTCAGATTATTATAAAATTCGGGTGTTTTCAAAACGTCCGAAATTGTCATTTCTTTAACTTCCATATTGTTTTGTTTAAGGGACGCTGGGAAACCGACGCCCCGGTTAATTACTCGTTTTCTGTGTATTCCTCAATAATTAAATCCTGCTGTCCCCTTACAACACTTTCAATAAAACCTTGGAATCCCTCTTTTTTTGCCAAATCCAAAATTGCCTGCAATCTCTTTTGTCCCAAACTTTCGCCCCTCGCTATGCGGAACACTTTAACGGTTGGATTGCTGGCAATAATAAGTTTTGCGGCAACTTCCATAATCTGCGAATCTGAAACTTTTCCGGCAATAAATGGTACGTCATTTAATACCAATCCGTCGTCAGTGAATGAAAGTCCGGATATTGGCAATTTTGCCGACGAAATAAGTTTTTCACGCTCTGCGGATAATTTGGCAATATCTGAATCCATCTTTTCGGCTTCTGCTCTTTTGTCGTCTGCCTGCTTTTTCTTTGTCAGATAATCGGCAACTTTTGCAGCCTTTTTGTTGTGTTCCTCTGCCTTTCTCAATTGCTCGGCTGTATCTAACTTTTCCGGGTTGTTTTCCTCATACTTCGCCAACCAATTTTCCGCATTTGCTTTGCGTTTCTCAAAATCGGATTTTTCTGCCTCAATCTGTGCAACGGTTTCTTTGTAGGTTTGTTCTGCCATCGCCATTGCCTTTTTTGCCGCCTCAATCGCCTTTTCGTATGAATCTTTGGCAGCTTCCATACGTGCCGGAATTTCCTCCAACTGCTGCGTTCTCTGTGCTAACGCCGAACGTACGGTTTTTGCCTTTTCTATCAATTGGGCGTTTTCCTGCTGTTCTCGCATCAGTTCGGTAATGTCCTTTGGTTTGGCATACGTTTTCAAATCCTCTGTTGTCAATCCCTGCCCGGCTGCGTCTGATATGGATTTGTAAGTTTTCAAATCCCGGTTCACTCCGGTACGCTCTGTTTTCAACCCGGCAACCTCTGTATCAATTTCGGCAATTCTTTTGCGTACATTTTCCGGCAACAACGCCTTGACAACTTCAATTTGTTTGCGGCGTCCCTCGGCTGTTTCCGACCAACGAGAAAATTCCACGGCGTCAAAATCTGTATAACCGAAAATCTTTTGTAACATAGAAACGTTATCACTTTTCATTCCGGTTGTCTTTGATTTAATTGATAACGTGCCACGTGGGTTTGCTTTCGTGAATTTCAATTCAACCTCGTATTCCTCGCCGTCGTCGCCGACAATCATTTTTGCAAAACCTTTGCTTTCTCCATTCTTCAATACGGCGTCACGGTTCCCTGTCAACAAAGCCCCAATTGCTTTTAATACGGTTGATTTTCCCAACTCATTATCTCCGGTAATGAAATAAACGTTACCGTCGAAATCTGCGTTAAACTCTTTAATTACTTGGAAATTTACCAATTCTAATTTCTTAACTATCATTTTTGCTCTCGGTTTGTGCCGGGGTTTCCCCTGGCGGTTAATATTATTTTTTTGTTTCTCTCATTCTTTGGTATATCATTGTTTGCACCTTAACAAATGCGTCCCGGCTTTCTTTCGCTTCCTCAACCGTGCAATCAGCAATGAAATTTTCCAAACGCTTGTATAATTCGTTCAACTCTTTGTCGCTCATTGCGTGCCGGATTGCTCCTACTTCATCAACAAACTTTCCCATCTTTACAAATCCTTTTAAGTTCTTCCAAATCCTTACGTTTCTGTTCTTCTGCGTTCTTGGTCGCATCAATCAAAGGCATATTGTTTGTTGTTGTCGTCCATCTTTTACCCGTTGCCGGGGACGTGTAAGTTACTTTGTAATATCCGTGTCCGGCAATCTCAAAATCAAAATCGTAAATCGTTGTTTTCATAATAAAATGTTTACTTTCCGGGAACCCGCCCGGTCGGTGTTTGTCATACTTTGAAAGATTTTGGCTTTATAGCTTCATTTAATCGGTTACCGAACCATCATTTAACCCTTTGTAGATACCGTTGCTTACTTTCTACTCTTACGAACTTAATCTTTCAACAGTCTTTTTGCATTTTGGTTAGACTGTGGGGTCTTTCGTTGTTTGACACTGCAAATATACGCATAATATTTTAACCACCAAAATTTTTTCTTTTTATTTTCAAAAAAACAACAAACCCGGAACGTTATACATTCCGGGCATAAATCAAAACAGCCTCATTTGTTTATCTGTTATTTTAGCAACAATTGCATCAACTTTGCGTTCCCAACTTTCTAACGTTGCCAATTTCTCCGGGGTTGGGTTCCGTTTGTAACGTCTTTGGCTATGCCTCATCTGTTTTATAGCATTTATAAAATCAGTATATGTAACCATTTCCTGATATTTAAAAACATATCCACCAGCTTTCCCCCTTTGACCTTTTAGGCATTTTGAAATACTAGTTCTATCGACCCCCAATATAATAGATGCCTCTATTATTGAATTAAAATACACATTAATTTCGCCACTTATTGCAACTATTTTTTTTTCATTATGTGATTTTCTGTTTTCTATACTTCTCTTTTTTGTGATAATATTATTCGCGTTTTCTACTGGTGTAACCCAACGCAAATTTGAAACATAATTATTCCTCTTATTGCCGTCGATATGGTCAATACATGGTTTGTTGTCCGGGTTCGGAATGAAAGCCGCAGCAACTAATCTATGTATTAATTTTGTAACATATTTATTACCGATACGTATATTAACCTGTTCATATCCATTAGAATGGATACATTTTTTTAGAAAGTTATTATCATGCTTTATATTCCCAAAATTTGATATGTAATACGATGGAAATATTTCTTTATATTCTTCTAATTCTAATCCCATAATCTATTATGTAAATAATTCGGTAAATTACTTTTTATCCAATCCATATTGTTAGCTAACATATAACGTCCAAAGTGCATTATCAAAGTTGCATCGCATGAATACATAGTTTGTTTTATCTCTGGATATAGTGATTGTGCTATATCTTTATATCTTTTTTTTCTGTCTTTTTTATCTTCATTTTTTATTCTTATCCTTAGTTTTTGCTGCCACGAAATAGGGGCTATTAGAACAAACGGTATTTCGGCGACGGTTATAATGGCTTTCAATTGCTCAAAGTTTGCAAGCATTTTTTGTATGCGGTACAATTTACCCATATTTACGCCATCGGCACCAAGCGTTACATCATCCGGGCGCACGCTCAATTTTTCCAAAAAGACAATTGGCGAACAAATGGTTTTCAGATATTCCAAATAATTACGCAAATCTGTTAAATCCTTTGGCATTTGTATTGCCTTGATATTTTGATTTGGTCGCCATGTTACAATACCGCCATTGCTTCCCGGGTCAATTCCCACTACTGCTGAAATTCTTATATTTTTTTCCATATATAACCTCCCACTTTTGTAAAATAACCTATTACGCCAATTATAAAGCAAACAATAAATAATTTCATTTTTTTACAATCCTAATTCAAGAACTAATATTTCAAATCTCCATGCTTCGACAAATCCTGCTTGTTTTATAAAATCATCTTTTACAGAAAAATTTTATCTGACAAACATCTATAATCCTCGCATTTAGTTAAATCCATACCACAAACAAACATATCCCACGCCTGCATATCCATTTCATTTTTTAGTATAATTTGGCACGCTTCCTTATTGTTTCCGGTGTTTAATGCTTTCGCCAATTTTACTTTTTCTTCCCATTCCATAATTTCATATAAAAAATAAATAGTTATCAATCTGTATTTCCTCCGCAATCATACGGTCAAAAGCCCGTATTATTTCCTTTTTCCGGGCAACCTCATACGCCGTAAAATCAATTTCCGGGCTGTCAATTCCTTTTCTCCGGACGTTGAACGCCGTATATTGGTTTACCATTCCAATTGCCGCACGGTGCATATATTTTGCAAATGCTTGTTTTCTGTCGTCCTCGGTTGCCTCCACTTCGTCAGCAAATCCAAATTTCAACAACCAATCATACAAAAACATTTCGTCGCCAAATTCAAATGATATTTTCCCGGTGTATTTGTATTGCAAAAAAACAATTCTGTTTCTTGCTTCCCTGCGGTTGTGGTAATATCTCTTTTGCTCCGGCGTCATTTCTCTTTTAGGTTCCGGCAACGCTTTATATGCTTTCCCAATTACTTCATTTTGTTTTTTCCGATACGCTCCCAATATCTTTGCAAAGTAATCGGCGTTGAACTGTTGATAATGGTTTTTGTCCGGATTCCCTTGTTTATCTTTCGGCAAATATTCGTCTAACTCTCCGGTCGTCGCCAATTCAAAAGCCATCTTAATATCAGCCAACGTCATATCTGAGTAATAACGTTTCAGAATATCCAACAACCGGGATTGTATATAATTCCAATCATTTTCATTCTGTGGTATTATATAACCAACGTCTATTGCTATACGCTTAAACAGTAACGAAAGATTTTCAACTAATTTTGCATCGTCAATTTCCGCAATTGGTGTTTTTGTTGACGCTGCGAAAACATATTTTTCAACTGGGTTTAATGCTTTGGCAACCTCCGGCAATTGCACCATTCTACGGCGTACTTCAATGGCTTTTGTTCCGGGCTTGGTATTATATATTTCTAACGCCGTATTTTCTTTTTTTTCAATTGCTCCCATATCAATCAAAATCATTGTTTAAATACTTCATCATATCCGCAATTTCTTTGCTGCTTTGCTGCTCTGTCTTTACGGAACGTTTCATTTTTTCCCATTTTTCGTATTTTTCGGGGGTTGAATCATATTCTAACGCCGCCCAACCTTTTGAAATGCTTTCTTTTATCAGAATCAGCGCAAATTCTTCCGGGTATTTACTCAAACCATTTAAGTTTGCTTGTATCGCTGAAAAACTCTTTTGCGACGTTCTCCATTTCGGTTGACACATCAAAATATAAAAGTTCCGTTTAAATTCATCGCTATCAAATGGGAATACAAGTTTTGCAAAGTAATTATCAACTTTATCAATTACTTGTTTTCTGACGTCCAACAATTCCGGGGTAAACCCATAAACAATACTTGCTTTAACTGTTTTTTCTTCGTTTGAAAAATCGGCTTGTGAAAATCCGTCCGGATTTTCTTTAGATGCTTTAGCATCTTTCTTTATAGTGTTATTTATATTATTATTTATATTATTTATATATGGCGGATTTTTTTCCGCTTCAACGGGATTTTTTTCCGCTTCAACGGGATTTTTTTCCGCTTCAACGGATTTGTAAACGGTTCCCCAATCTCTTAACATTTGCGACGGGGTAAAACAAACGTGGTTGTCAATCTTTATTATTTGAATCAATCCCAAATTTTCCAAATTCTTATAAAGCCGCCTTAACGTATCAACCTTATTTGGCAAAATTGGGCAATAAACAGATACGTTTTTATAGTCTGCCATGTAATACGGTTTCCCGGCGTATTGTATTGGATTTTGCGCCAACAAACCAAAGAAACATGACGCTAAAATGCTTTCCGTTGGGTTTAAATCTAAAACCCTTGAACGTACTAAATCTAAAATTAAATAACTTCTTTCGTTCATAGAATGAAAAAGCCCGTAATCCGGGCTACCACACACCGGGAAACGGGCTTTGTGCTAATATTAGCAAATATCTTGCAAACGGTGGTAGTCGTTTGTTTATGCTGCAAAAATAGATGTTTTTTTTGAATTATCAAACATTATTGGTTAATTCTGCGATAAAGCCCTTAATATTTTGCTTTCTTATATGTCCTTTTAATGCCCTCCCCTCAGAGAATACTGTATAATAGCCTAATCTATTCCATGAAACTACGTTGTTAGTCCTATTTTCCAGATGTATATAGGTTCCACCCTTAGAATTTAAGTCATACAAAAAACGGAGTAACCTTATAGCTTCCTCCTTATCCCCAAGGTAAACAGTAATATACTTTTGATATATATTACTAGTTTTAAGCATAATGTAATAATGGTCTATACACCCATTCACCTTTGCAGCGCACAATTTTTGGTTCCCAAGGTCTGTTACTTTCAACGTTTCAGCCTCTACTACAGTTTGGGCATACACGCTTACACACATTACTGATATCACTAAAAACAAAATAATTTTCTTCATTCTTCTATCAATTTTATTGGCTTAAATGCTTCAGTTACTTTACGCAAATTCCCCTCGCTTTCGTTCGGAACAATGGAAACGACCGGATAACGGGAACGGTCGCCGGGCTTTTGAGAGACGGCAAATTGTACGTTCATATCCCAAACTATACCCTTAACAAATCCCCGTTCCTGCAACATGGCGTCGAACGTGTCTCGGATATTTGGAATTGTTGACGCCGTACCCCTTGTTACGAACTGCCAAACCCCGGCAACCCCACGAACCAAAGGAATAATAAACGTTACGGTCAACGTAACAATCCAACCGTCGCCGCCGTTTAATACGGCACGGTTGGGGTGCTTTCCCGCAACCCCCGCCATCAAATCGGGATAATCCTTTGTACTATATTGACAATATTGTTTTCCGTTCCATACAAAAAACGTTTCTCCGTCGCCGTATGCTATGCGTCGCCCGTCGTCGTCCCGGTATTCGTACATTTCGTTACATACCTTTTCCGGGCAATCATCCGGGAAAATTATTTGAATAGTTTGCGGCTTTTCGCCGTATGCTTTGGTAAACAATCCGGCATACTTTCCACTAGCAATAAAATAGTCAACACTTTTTGGATATTCTTTTCCGTTGGTTGCTTTCTCCTTATACCCTACTTTGATAAGCCCCACACGTGGCAAAACAACACGTTGTATGCCGGTGGTTGGTCTGTTTATGTTTATACGTCCTTTCATAATCAAATATTAATTTCAGTATTCAACAAATCTTTCTTTGTCACGGGTTCCGGCTTTTTAGGCTGTTTTTCTTCGATTTTAGCCACTTTTTCTTTTTTTGGTGTAATTGTACGTTTTGCGGTTTTCTTTTCCTTGACGGGCTTGTTTTCCGCCGTTTTTGCCGTTTGTCGTGTGGTTCTCTTTACGGTCTTGGTTTTCTTTTCCTCCGGTTCCGGTTGTGGTTCGGGTTCCGGGTCTTTCTTCAAATCCTCAACGGTAACGGCTTTTTCCGGTTCCGGCTTTTTCTTTTCCGCCGGGGCTTTGCTTTTAACAAGTTCCGCCAACGTCAGCGAAACAATATTGTTTGTCAAATCCGGTTCGTTATCCAATGATATTTCCCCGGAAACCGCCGTAAATGTATTATCCCGTTTTTCGTCCTCAATTGCTGCCAACTCCAAAAGATACGGGATTTTCTTTGCGTTCGGGCTGTCTGTTTGGTCTTTCAAATTGTACGTCGGTTTCTTTCGCCAATCTTTCGGGCTAAAATTGAAAACACGGTCAATCGGAATATCCGGGAAATTTTCGTTCCACATCATCGCATATAAATGCAACTGAATTTCCGCTTCTTCGTAAAATCCTTTGCGCCCGCTTTTGAAATCCACAATTGCGTTTATGTATTCTTTTGAACCGGGCTTTGATAACATCGTACACGGTAAATCAATCATTCCGGCGTAATTATGAACGGGGTGTACCAACGCAATTTCCACGGCTAACGGTTTAACGTCATAATCCAAAACAAATTGCGCAAATGCTAATATATCCTTTTTGAAATCATCAGCGTAATAAATGAAATCGGCGGGCAATTTGTTGTTATCAATATAATCTTTCAATTTGACTTTCAATCCGTCCAAATCATAAACCCGGTTAATTATAAGTTCTTCAAATTGGGCGTGCATAAATGTACCATACGCCGCCCGTTCTGCCTTGTATCGCTCCGCCTCGTCAATTCCTTTGTCGGCAATCCATTTTATCAGAAACGACGATTGCGGCATTGTCTGCGACAAAATGGTTGTAACCGACGGATAAAATTCCGGCGTCCCGTTGTCGTCAAATTTGTAGTAATAGCGGTGTCCTTTGCTGTTTAGCTGCCAAACCTTATACGGCGGTTCAATCAACGCACCATCAAAAAACATTGCTGTCATTTCCTCAACACTCATTCCGGGGATAATTTCAAACGCTCCGGCTGGCTGTTCTATTTCCACCGCATCCATTCCGGGGATAATCTGTTGTTCCTCGTTAATTTCGGGGAATTTATCTGCTGGCAATTGTTCCATTGCATCAGCCATTTTTTTAACCGCATTTGTTACCCCACCAATTGCATTTACAATGCTTTCTTTCGGCGTTTCCTGCTTTGTTTTTTTCGCTCTCATATTATTATTTTTTTTCGTTATATGCCATATATGTTGCAACCCCAAACATTCCGGCAAACAGAAAATGGGCATAATTCCAAAATCCGGCAATAAAGCAAATTGCGCACATTATGCCGAACGACCATGTAAAGAACTTGTTTTGCCATTCGTCAGAAAAAACAACGTCGGTCATTTTCTCTATTCTTCCAACAATCCTTTTCATTTATCAATCCTCCAATCCAAACAGATAATCGGCGGAACAACCGCACATTTCGCAAATTATTACTACCCATTCCGGGACAATCCGTTTGGTCGTGCCGTTACATAAATTCGTCATGTTTACCTGTTGTGCGCTCTCGCTTGCACCCTCAAAAAGACGGGCGGCAATGTCTTTTTTCAAAACCTTTTTCCCGTTCGCCTCGGAACGGGAGATTGCTTCGTTTACTCTTAATCTCAATGCCATAACTTTAATTTTTATTGTTAATAACTCGGTTCGTTACTCTCTTTGTATCCGCAATGCGTACACGTTGTTTCCTCCCAAATTGGGGTATATTCCGGGGGCGTAATATATCCGTCCCCGCCTGTTTGCTTATATTCGCCGTCCGTAACCTCCATTTCGCCGCCACACTCCGGGCAATCCCCGTCGCCAATCAACACACATTCCAATAATGCGTCCAAATGTACCGATTTTACAACGTTGATACCAATTGCACGTATAACCCCGGCAATCTCAACAACGGTAATATCCCGTTCGTAACAATCGGAAATTGGGCAACCCCAATTGTCCGGCGTTTCCTCAATTATTTTTTTATTGAGTAATTCCGAAACGATAATGTCGGATACCTGTTTGGCGGGTTTCCCGGAAAGGGTCGCCAACTCGTTTAATTCTTTGCTTTCTTTTACTCTCATATCTTTGCCGGGTATTCCCCCCGGTAGGTTTTATTTTTCTTCTTTATACAAAATTCCCTTATATGGTTTCCCGGTATCGACACTCTTTTTTATCAAATGTCTGTACATACCCCGATTTTCCGCATCTATATAATTGTCAAAACGAACACATTCTTTCCCGTCCGCTCCATATCCGACTATTTGGCAATTATATTTAATTTTATTTCGCCTTGCGGGTTTATAGTTCATATTTTCCTTTTGCGTACACCAACGTAAATTGTCTGCAAAATTATGATACTTAACCCCGTCAATATGGTCAACGTATGGTTTGTTTTCCGGGTTCGGGATGAAAGCCGCCGCGACTAATCGGCTAACTTGAAACTTCGTATTTACTCTGTTTTTTGATAAAGTAACACATAAACCGGACGTTGCGGGTTTACAAGGCGTCAAAATTATATTGCTATTTAATGACTTTATACGCCCGTAATTGCTTACTTCATATAACCCCTCATAGTCTTTTATTTCTTTCCAAATTTCCATACTACTAATTTTATTCTGCAAATATAAATATTATTTTTGGTTTTGCAAATGCAATAGTATTTTATTTATCTATTTTCCAAAAATATATCTTTGTTTCTAAAATCATTTTTGCGAGGTGCGTTGGATAATCGGATTTTTAATCTACCTTTGCAATACCGCATCAACCAAATATCGCTCTCGGTTACTGCGTAAAATTCCCCCGGTGTATATTGATTTATGACGCCGGGGGGCTTTTTATTTCTTACTCTGATAATACAACCATTTGTAAATTTCGCCGTAATATCCGGTTTCCAATACTGCTTTTATTTTATCCTGCTTTCTTAATGCGTACCGCATGATTTTAAGAATTAAACTGGGGATTTCTCCCCGGTTTATTATTTCAATCCTTTAAATATATGTTTTATAACTTCTACCGTCCAACCATCGCCCAACAAATCAGCCGCCGCCATATAATCAACGCAATTTGTATATCCCAACGGGACGGTCTGTAATTTCTCTAACTCTGTTCTTGTAAACAAACGTACTGATTCCGGATTGTCCTTTTCTTCATATACCACGGTTAAAAATCCTTTTTTCGCCCGTTGATTGCACATTCTTTTAAAACTTTCAACGTTTGAACTTTGAACACTTCCAGCATAGTTTCTTACTATACAAACACTTTTCTTTCTATTTGTAAACCCACTTTCTAAAATACTTTGTAATTCAATCCCTTTGTCTTGTATTTCTTTGTCAAATGGAATATTAGTCCAATAATAACGTTTTCTTAATTGTGCGGAAAACAAAGACGAATTTATATAAACCCCATCAACCCCCAATAAATCATCTATAATCTGTTTATCATCATCTTTCATTGTAGCCACGTTTTCTAATAAAAAATATCGTGGTTTAATTTGTTCTTTTATGCGCAACCATTCGTAAAACAAAGAACTTTTCTTTCCATTTAATCCCTCACGGCTGCGACGCAATGCGCTTAAATCTTGACACGGGGAACCGCCAATTAATAAATCAATGTTTCCTACATTGAATTTACCATTTTGGCTCACTATTTGCCCCCCATCAAATTCTATTTCCCTAACGTCGCCCAATTGTATTGTATTTGGGAAATTGGTTTGTGTAACCTTGATTGCATGGGGCTTAATTTCTGCCGCTAAATACATTTCGGGGATAATCCCCAACTCATTGAGTGCTATTTGTCCGCAACTCATACCATCAAATAAAGATAATACTTTCATATAATTTATTATTTAATTAAACCGGGGTTTCCCCCGGCTTTAAATTATAATTCGTTTATAATTTTCTCACAATCCGATTCAGAGAGTTCTGACGGACGCCACATATTTATACCGTCAGAAACATATACTACGCCTTTTTTACCGTATCTCATAATCTCTACAATATTAAATACCGAATCAATATATTCATGTTCTTTTTTGTCATAATTATAACCTATATATGTCTTTAATATAACCGGAACCGGATTTATAAGTTTTCTACAACCATCAAAAGGAACAATCAATTCTTTTACTTTTGTCTCTAAAATCTTACCTGCTTTCATAATTGTTTTGCTTTTATTCCGGGAACCCGCCCGGTCGGTTATTATTTGCTATAAAATACTACTTTAATACCACATCTTAGTTTGCACTCCATTTTGTCACCTTTACCGTTAAATGCTCGACGTATCATTTTGTTTGCCATTTCAATACCTACTAATTTAATCAGTCCGGAAACGCCAACTAACGTATTAATCTTTTTGCCGTCAACAATTCCGTTTACCTTAATACGAAAGTCCATGTTGATTTTCCTTGTTGTTCTTTCTAAACCGTTGAATATTGAAACTGACATAATTTTAAATTTTAATGTTCGGGGAAAACGCCCCGTCGTTGTTGTTTGACAATGCAAATGTACAAACAATATTTTAGTTACCAAAAATATTTTCTTTTATTTTCGCCAAAATCACAAAAAAATTCTTTTTGGTGCTTTAAAAAGTTATTTTGGGCGAATTTTTGATTTAAGCGGCTTTTTTTCGCCCGGACGTGTAATTTATCCACCGGAACAAAAAAGCCCGCTACGGGGCTAAAAATGGGCAAAACAAAAAAAACCGGGGTTTCCCCCGGCAAAATCATTTAATCTAAAATAAATATGGAAAACAGTAATTCGCTGCAAATATAATTATTTTTCAATCTCAATGTATTCAACCCCCATTATTTTTGTATGCGGGTTTTTGCTGACAACATCAATTTCCCGGTTCTTTACTTTCTTTGTTTTCCATAGAAAATTAAGAAACCTTTTATATTCTACGGTCGCCGCAATTATCAGACTATCCCGATTTACAAATTTCCCGGTAAACTCATTTTTTCGATTTACGCACCCATCAAAAGAAAACCATTTGTCGGCGGCTGTTATACATCGTAATGTATCAACAACAACCCGGTCAACATATACCAAACTATCCCGGACGGTTCCCCGCAAATCAATTATCGTTTGACTTTGTGCGCTTGTTAATGCTTCCAATTCCCGGTTCTTTACCTGCAACGTCTTTATTAATGCTGCATCGTCTGCCCGGTATCGTTCAAACTCCGACAATTTCAGTTCCAAAACGCCAACTTTGGCGGCGTTCAAACAATCCTTAGTTTTGTACGTTTTGACGTCCTGCAACAATGTTTCGGTATTTTCCCGGTATCTGTTCCGTTCGTCCGTCAATTTATCAATTTTCGCTCGCTGCACCCAAATTGTTGCAACGGCGGCAATTGCCATTACCGCTAAAATCAAATACTTTTTCATACAATTTTCTTTATTGCTTCAAAATGCACCTTTGCAATTCTTTCTCTCCCAGCGTCGCTCATCATAAAACGGCAATCCTTTTCCGTATCAAAGAAAAAGTTTTCAGACAATACCGCCGGGGCTTTCGTGTGTTTCAGAATATAAAATTGGCTTTCTTTGTCCGGGTCGCCGTCGCTATAATCAAAGCGCATTTTCCAACCATCCGGGGCAAACTCCTTTTCTGCTTCATTACAAAGGACGGTTGCAATTTCATCAGCTTTCGTTTCGCCGACGCTTGTATAACATTCCCATCCGGTGCCGCCTCCGGCGTTTCCGTGTATGCTGAACAATACGGCGTTCTGCCCGCAATCGTCATATATCACGTTAGCACGGCGGCAACGTTCCGGCAATGAAATGTCGTTATCCTCCGGTACCAAAATTTCAAACTTCATTCCCCCCGCTTTCAACATCGCCGCAATACGGCGTACAATATCACGGTTAAACTCCCATTCTAACAATTGGGAACCGTCCCCCCAAATGGGGGAACGTTTTCCGGCTGTATTATTGCCGTGTCCGGCATCTAATATAATTATCTTATCCATTTTTTATTTTGTTTTATGGGGCTTTTCGCCCCGGTTATTATTCATAAGATTTAGTTGCACCCTTATCAAATTCATCCGGTATAAACGGCATACCTACCATTTCTTTAAAGTTTACAACGACCTCAAACAAAGGTTTTCCGTCTGTACCGCTTTGAAGATAAAAGCCATCATCAATATTTGAATTAGCTAAAAATCTAATTGACTCGCCCTGCTGAATTGGGAATGTTATACTCTTTGATTGTATATACTTAGCTATCTTTCTGTTGGCTTCAATGGTTGTTGAGTATCGGCTGTTCGGTACTTCTGTCAATGCCCCGTCCGGTGCAACCTTTGCAGCCCAAAAATTGGCTTCATTCATTGTGCTTGTTTCGTTGTATGCCTGCCCGGAATACTGAATTGTTATAATTCCGTCTGCCTCCGCCAATAAATCTCCTTGAACTTTGTTTGGGTCTGACGCTCCGGGGTCTGCCCATGCGTTATTATTGCTTACCAACGCCAAACCCTTTTTAATTCCCAAAGGTATATTTCCTGCAATCTTGTTATATGTATATCGGTAACTTGCATCACCTGCCGGGGTCATAACAACAAATTTTGCATAGTCTTTCTGATACTCCAAATATTTTTCCGAAATATGCGAACTATCTGTTATTACCATTCGATTAAACCACGGGGTTATATCCCCCTCAAAATCATTCAATACCATAGTTGTTGGTATCTGCGAAGTATTAGGGAATATAATTACCGCAAATTCCTTTGCGTCAGTAGGAACAACAAATGTTTTTGTTGCTTCATGGATTCCGCTCACTGCATCCTCTGATATAAATAATTTGTCAGAAATGCTCCATCCTGCATTGAATTGCGGTTGGTCGTTATTGTAACTTACCAATTCCGGTGTTGGTGCTACATTTTCCGACCCGGTGTACTTCATCAATGCAACCACAAAGGCATTTTGTTTGTCTGTAATTTTAACGGTAGCTTTGTAATTTTTACCACGGCAAACAAAGGTGTCAAATCTGTTATATCGCTTAAACAAAGAAAATACGGGCAAATCCTTGTTATTATCTTTAACAATTAGCTGATTATTAGATATACTTACCTTTGCTGCTGTCTTAACTGACAAATATGTATTATCCCCCATATATGTAACATCATTGTTAATTTCCGTTTCGGGTTCGGGGAAAATCAATGTCCTTGCAAGGTTCAAAGAATTATATCCGTAATACTTATTATTCATTTTGATTTGATACCCGATAAATGCCATAAATGCCAACAACGCCTTGCCTACTCCATAGTCTTTGCCTACTGACTGAATCAACACACATGAATTTGCCCCAATAGACAATAATTCTTCATTTGGGAAATTGGTTTCTATACGCAAATGAACATCAGTATATGCTTTGGCTTGACACTCTCCTAAATACAATTCTTTTCGCTGCTCATCGCCCGCCTTGTAGTCAATTTGAACTGCCATAGGATTGCCGTTAACGTCCAATAACGGTGTATCTGTGTCGTCTACAAATTCAAGTCTAACCCAACCGTCCTGCGTAATTCTGTTATCCCCATATTGTGTTGGCTCAATATACAAGCCAATTAAAAAGGTTGTCCCTCCGGATATATTGGGGTCGTCCTGCGGGTCAATATCTTGTATAACGAAAGATTTCTTTTGCATATCTTGATATACAGCAATACCACCTTTTACTTTCAAATCAGAAAACCACAATCGGGATTTTGGATATTTAGAATTTACCAATTCATCATTTCCTAACATAGCCAATATTCCCTCCGCATCTTTTCCCGGAACAACGGATAAATCAGCCTTGTACATTTGGTCGCCATCGGGTGTTTGTCCGTTTCCAACTTGTGCAATGCGAACCGTTCCATCCATACTTCTGGCCTCTGTTGCTTTGAATGATTTTTTTGTTATTTTATCATTAAACAAAAATGGAACATCGCCCAAATTTACATTTGCTTCGTCTGTGTCACTGTCGTATTCAATATAGAATGGTTTTTTAAATCGTAAATTCTTTGTCTGCAACACAATATTTCCCTGCTCATCGCTTGTTGTTAGGCTGCTATCAATAGTTTTATACCACGGAATAAAATCCCACGTATTTTCGTTTTGAATAGGCAAAAAAATGCCTGCAATACCATTGCTTGTAACGGTTATTGGTGTATTTGCCCCATCAATACTTTCTCCGGCTGCCGGGCTAATTATCGCCTTATAATTGGCTGCCCCCGGTTCTTGTATAAGTTCCAAAATGATAATACGGTTATCCGATACGGGCGGCAATGTCTGTTGAATTGTTTGGTTGTTGCTCATCTGATACACCAACAACAATGTTGTACTTTTGTTGTATGGGTCTGTATTCAGATTTACCCCCTTTTGTACTTCTTGACGATTTGCGTAAAACAACGCTTTTATTTGCTCATTTGTTTTTCCTGCTGTTGCCGGGTGCGCTGTTTTAGACAATGCAATAAAAGCCGCATTTTGCTTAATCATACGGTCAAACTCTGTTGGGCTTATTGGGTTCTTTGCGTCTGCCAATCCTGCTGCAACTCCTTTTTCTTTCAATTTTGCCAAATCCACATCTTCCAAATCGTTTTGGGCAAAATTTGCGTCTTTCCCCTTTTTCTCAAAGTCTTTGTTATCTACATTTGACAAAGTATTGTCTGCAACTGCCATTTTTGCCAATACAGCCGCAAATGCCGGGGTTTTTACATACTTATCCAAATAGTCTTTAATCCATTGTTCATCAGCCCCCGCCGGAACCCACGGAATTTGTGACGCATCATTAATTTCAATTGGCAAATAAACATCAACCCACATTGCGCCCTGCCTATCAGAAAGGAATGTACCTTTCTGAACCACTTCAACGCCCAATTTCTGTTGGTTTTCGGAAATGTATGTTCCGGTAATTGCTTTCGTGTCGCCCAAATAGGTTTGTGTGTAAACTTGCATTTGCCCCAATCCTAAAAGCGGAACGATATTAAACAACAACATATCGTTCTGAATCTTACAATTGGTGCAAACCCCTTTGTTTACTTCAAACTCAAATGGTACGCCGCTTCCGGTAAATATTGAACCTTTGACGTGTACGGAATCCGCCTTAATCGGGGCGTTGTTCTTATCCCGGAACATCATCATAATAATTTGGCTACTGCCTGCTGATAATTGCTTTAATTGTGCCATAATCATTTGATTTTTTTCTTGTTAATACTATGTTTATCATTAATCGCCTTTATTAACTTTTCGGCTTCTTCTTTGGTTATACACTTGACTATTTCCGCCGCCATATCTATTGCCTCAACTGCATTGCTTTGTTTGAGTTCGTAATTCTCTTTCATGCTCCAACCCTCCCTTAATAGAATACCCAATGTCAGTAATACAACAAAAAAGGGAATACTGTAAAAAGGGAAAACCATAAGCCCCAAAACATCAATCATCAATACGTATAAAACTAAACGCAAATAATCAATTATTTTTTGCCCCGTTTTACGCATCGGGTGGCTGCTCAACTTTTCTTTTCTCGCTTTCACTGCTTCGTATGCCGTCCAAAAATCAAAAAATGTCGCAAATACGACAAAAACACAACATAAAAATATGATTATCAAACAAAATTTAATATCGTGCTGTATGAAATAAAAATACTTTTCCATCAATTTTTAAATTGTGGTGCGGATTTCTCCGCACCGGGTTTATATTAAAATTCATACAACTTAAATTCCACATCCTCTACATCTATAATTTTATTATAATTATTGTTTGTAATAGGCATAAATTCAGAGTTTATTTTATCTGTACTTAAAGATAAATCAAAATAGCCTGAATCAGTTATATCATCTTTATAAACAATCCCATTCCAACTATAATTATATACAAAATTTCCCTCTACCTCATAAGGGATAATTTCAAATCTCATTTTACCAATATTCAAAATAAAAGGCAATCTCATTTTACAAGTTCCTTTTATATTTATTTCTAAATTTAATCTCCTATCGGGTGCTGGGCTAACAAAACTTGAACCGTTTAATATTTGGTTCATTAATACGGGTTTTTTTTCATTTGACGCTGTTAATGCCTCATAATATATATGTTGTTGTTCGGTAAAATACAATTTTGAAATTTTAAATACATTATTCCAACTAATAATAGGTTTCCCTTTCCAAAAATGTAATACACCTCTACCGCTAAAAAATTGAACTACCTTTGTTTCTTCTCCCACTTTATAAGTTGCTTTTGAAAGAAAATAGCTATCATCTTTTGCAATTCCAGTTATTACCCAATCTTCTTCTGTTCTAACCTTTGTTGGCAAGCTACTATTTATAAAATTAGCAATTGTTCTATTTATTTGTAAGTCTTTATAACCGTATCCTTTTTGTCTATATATTTCCAAATGGTACGCTGCCGTATCACTTTTAATATCTTGAAAAGCAACCCTATTAAAAGTCACACTTGAACCTGCTGACAATTTATATATTATATATTTTTTTCTACTTTCTGTATCTGCTAAATAATCCTCTAAATATACATCTTCTATATAGCAATTTTGGAAAGCACTATTAGAACAATATCCATAAAAAAACTCTGTATTAATTGCATCTTCATCTCTATACCAATTTTCGGGCGTTATCTCAACTCTCCTTATAGTACATTTATCTCCTCCAACCGTCAGACCAAATGCACAATTATGTACACCTATATTTTCAAACATGGATAAATTAGATGATAATTCACTATAAAAACCGTATCTGCATCCGGAAAAGGTTACACTTCTTAATGTGCAACCTGTACTCCATTGACCGCTATAAAAACCCGCCCATAAACCATAAAATGTTACGTTTGATAATTCCACGGATAAATCAGCCATTGTATTAGGTATCGCATCACTATTACTCAATGGGTCTTTATCAAAACGTGTAAATCCATAACCCATTCTTTTTTGTGTTCTTTCTTCTTCTGTATAATGATTACCCGCAATAGTTTCAATATTCATATATTTAGCCGAACACTTAAAATGCCCTCTTTTTACAGAATAAATAAAATTATTTCTATCTGTTATTATATATGTTCTTCCTATATCCTCGGTATAATCATTTGTGCTTCCTTCTAAATTCATTGAATAATAACTACCCATATCCCCTTTCCAATCGGTGCAATTATCCATATTTACGTTGTTAATATGATAATACCCTAAACCGAACTTTATAAGAAAACTTCTTCCTCCATGTCTTTCAAGTTGTTTCCGATTATCAACAGCTAATGAATTATCTGACGCATCGCTTTTAAATATGCCTAATTCCTCAGCAAAATATTTATCTTTCTGCGAATATACTATGATTGGGGAAACTTCATCTTTGGGATTAAAAGGGTACAGATAAAGCCTATGAGAAAATTTAGAAAATGGTATTACATCAAATAAACTACCGCCTAAATCTCCTTGTTCTTTATAGAATAAAGATTTAATCAGAAAACCTACCGGTAAAGTGTAATTCTCTAATAATGTGGTATATAATACAATTATTTCATTCGCTTGAATGAAATCTCCGATATACTTAACATTTTGTATTGCATTATCATTTGATTCTATTTTCAAATTTACGTTATGTAAATCCGTATTATCTAAAGTTGCATTTTTTAAATAACCTCCTTGTTTAATTAGCAAAATGCAATCTCCATTTATTTTTATACTATTATTTGTATAGTCTAAATCTGTATCTACAATATAGGTATTTCCTGCTTCTAATGAAACAATTCCCGTATTTAACTTTATTTCCATAATTATACTATTATACCGTTAGACTTAAAATTTACTTTTGTATTGCTGCAAACTTCAATAGCAAAACTTTCTGTGTATTTTTCTTTAGGGAAAAATATAACTGCATCGTTCAAAAATGCTCTCGGATTTTTAAATGCTATTGGAATTTCATAAGGCTCTAATTTTCTGCCCAAAACAATAATATCTCCTAAAATAACATTCTCATTGCCTTTATAATTTATTCCGTAATTATTTAAGGAAACAAATTGTCCTTGAACGTTATATGTTTTTGTAAGTTCAGACCATAAAATATCATAATCCTCATTATAAACTTTCTCTCTGTTTGCTACTATTACAGATAGTTTATTTTTATTTTTATGCGCCGGGTTATTTGCCCCCGTATTTAATCTGCTTGAAATTTCTCCATTTGTAAGGTAATCTAAACTTCTTCCTAATATTATACATAAAGAAAGTTGTGCGCTTGGTTTGTATGTGTCATCAACCAACATGGTTTCTATTATAGTACAAGCATTTTCCATTTTTAGGTTGGTGTTATTATATGTAAAATCAATAACCCCTTTTATTCCTATTTTCATTTGATATCCTCCTAATTTAGAAACTTCTTTTTCCGTTGCAAATCCGCTTACTTTTTTTTCCCACTTCCCGCTCCATTCCAATATCACTGCTTCTCCGGGTAAAATTTCAATTGCTTCAAAGTTTACATAAGTTCCTGCTTCTGTTGCAATATAAAAAATATTTTGGTCGGGTGTACCCGGATTTGTCTTTGGTGTTGCAATACCTGCAAATTGGGAATTTTTCCCAATACTATTTATTAAAGACAGTAAGGAATTTTGCATAACTTGCCCCGTAATCTGCTGCGCCCCGTTTGTTTTAATAACATCTGAAATCGCTTTTTTAAGGTCTGCGTAATTTGCCATAATTAATTGTTTTTAAAATCATTATTAAAATCTTTATTGAAATCGCCCTGCGTTTTGATAATATAACCACGTCCGATTTTCTTTACTACGGTTGCGGTTTTAAACTCAATTCCCACGCTCGCTAAATCCCCCTGCGTTTGCCATTTCGGGGTAATTAAAAACGTGTCGCAATAGTATTCCCTGCCGTATTTATCCGTTATATGAATGTAATCAGCCATACGGATAAAACGCATAACGTCGCAAAGGAACTCCGGTGCCAATATCGTACATTTAAACGTTTTGACTGATATTTGTTTTTCCGGGAAAAAATACCCGTCCCGTTCTTCGCCATCCTCTTCAAATTCATAATCCGGTTTTCCCAACTCTGTACAAAGGTACAACATATTTTTGAAATTCGGGTTTTTATATACTATTTGCCCGGCATCAAATATTAAATTTTCAATGTCCCACCATTCAATTTTAAGATACTCGGAAACATCTTGCACGACGGTAAACATTTCTGAATACCACGTTTGTACGCCATCTGATAGCTTCATATAATATATTCCGTCCAACTGATTTAATGGCATGGGTAATATTGACGGGTACAATATAACATCATAACCCAACGTTTGAAACCGGACAATCTGCAATCCGGTTTCTTTCATGTACGTTGCTATGTTTGCAACTTGCTTTCCGGTCTTTTCATACAATACCACTGACGTAACATTGTTTGACCGTGTGTTTCTTATTATCTGAAACGGTAACAATCTATCAGCCGGGGCAAATAACGGGTAAATTGCGCCGTATGCGTAACTTTTTCTGTGGTTCTGTTCATTTATTGACGTGTACCACGGTAAAACGCTTATGTTGTTATTCTGTATCATATTTCAACGTTGCTTTAATGTTTCGACTACACAAATTTACTGAAAGTTTATCAACTTGACCGTTACCAATATACGTTTTAACTAACTGCATCGGGTTTGGGTCTGTTGTTCCTGCCGGGAAATTCAATGTTTGTTTTTTCTTTCGTTCTATTCCTCCAACTGCATAACTTTGAGCATTGTTTATTTTAAAATTCCGGGCGGGCATATCATAAACCCAATATGTCGGTTGTATCTTGATAAATGCTAAATAACCGTTCTGTAAATAGTATTCTACATCTTCAACGGTTTGTCTTGTAAATGGTAATTCCAATTGTCCGCCGCCGGACGGTGTAACCGCCGCAAACAATGCGAATCCGTCCGCACTAATTGCGCCGGGGTTTAACAACATCAAATCTATATCAGACGTAAAATTTGAAATGTTTATTTCTTCTATTTTCCCGGCTGTTACATATTTTGACGTAATTTCTATTGGCAAACCCTCAAATGGTGTTGTTACATCATCCATCCACTCAAATTGATAACGTTCCGGCATTTCTACTTTGTCAAATGAATATTCAGACGTTGCAAAAGCTAATTTTTTGCCGTTCCTAACGCTTTCTAATTGTGTTAAATCATAATCAATAATCGGGTTATATCCATACGAACCGCCATTTCTAAACCAACTTACTTGTTCAATCTTAAATTTTCCGTCCTCAATATACCAATAACATTTGTAAATATCCCGTAACATCGTCATAATCTGTTGTAATGTAATCGGGGCTTTTTGCGCCGGGGTTTTATATTCGCCATTAATGATATTACTTTTCTGACTTATTAGCAACTTAAATGACTGCCCGGAAATAGGATTGTTTTTGTTATAAAGAAATTGGCTGTATTCCGGCGTCGCTTCATGCGTTACTCTGGGGGCAAATTCTTTTAACAATACATTGATACATGACGATAACGTAAACGCATCACGCAAAGTATATGCTTTTCGGGCTTTTTTCTCTAATATCCAATCCATCAGATAAAACCCAAACCATAACGACGCATAACGCCACGTTGACCGGGCGATTGGATAAAACGTTTGTCCATATATGGAATAAGGCGGCTCAAAATACTTTCCACTGTCGGCTAATCCCCACTCGGTCGGCGTATCTGAAAAATTATTAGATATAAATGCCACGTCGATTGCGTAACCAATTGCCCGGCGGTAATTTCTATTATTATCTACAATATCATCGGACGACAACGGGTATGTATCTAAATCGTCTATTTTATCAACATCAACCAAATATCGGGCGTATATATTATAACTTTTCATATCGGCGTGCATCGTACCCGTTGCTCCGGAACCCTCAACAGCGGTTAAATCAAACTCCAATGTATCAAAAGGCAACGTTGTAGACTTTATATAACGAAACATTGCCGTATCATCGGATTGTTTGCGTATCTCGACCACAACAGCCCCAAACGGTAAACCGTCAATTCTTTGTTGCGTAATATAGATATAATAATTTACGTTTAATTCCGGGTATAATTTTCCCTCGAAAACGTTTGCACTTGCACCCGTCGCCATTCGCCCGGTATAAAGCCCGGATATTACCGCCGGGGAACCGTGCGACGTAATTTGTATTTCTTTCAAAATATTACATAGTGCAAAATGATAGGTTTGTATTAGTGCGTTTTGGTCGGTCGTGGCGTTTGCGTCTTGTTCCCAATTCGTGCCGCCCAAAAAGCACGAAACAATACTATCTCCGGGAACGTATATTTGTATCAATGGGCGTTTTCTTATTGTAAGAAATTCGATTTGTGGGGCCAACTCAATTAAATTGTATTCCTTTTCCAATCCTGCCAAAACGTCGTTGTATTGGTCTATTGTTTCCGGCTGTACCGTAACCAATTTATCATCATCATTAAACGTACAATCCGTTTTCATAAACTTTGCTTTATAGTATTGATTGTATGTTTGTCCCCAATCATCGCTTTTTTCGATATATAGGAAAAATTCAGAATCAAACGGGGCGTTATTGATAATATCGTAATCAGCACGGACAAAGTTTATTTTACCGGACAATTTAGCCCGGTAAAACCTTTGATTTGTTTCCAACTCATAATCCAACGTTAAATCATCCTTATAATTGGGGCGGACGGTTTGTTTGGTTCCGTCCTCCCCTATCTGCAAAAAGAATCTATATTTTGGTGTCATAGTCTTTTTATTTTACGTTTCAAATTCTTGTAACTTTCAATCGTATTTCCGTCGCCATCCACGTAAACCCGTCGTCGGTTCTGTTCCTTAATTTCCCTTACATCATCCGACAAATTGCGTAAATCCGGGCTTTGTCCGGTAACGTTTAACGTCAAACCGTCGCCGTCTGAATAGGATTTTAAATACTTATGTGCAAATGTACCATTGTTTAGCGAATTAATAACGTCCGGTATTATCTTTCTGAAACGGCGTGAACTTCGTTTATTTATCACGGCGAAAAATTCGCCTCCCTCGGCACGTCGGCGGGTTCCGTCCGGTTTCGTTCCTAAATCAATATCATTTCCGCTTTGGTGCGAACCGCCCTCCAAAAGTTCAACGGTACCGTCGCCGTATGTTTCTGTTCCTCCGGTTCCTCCGGTCTGTTTTGCCAATTGCGCCGCCTTAATTTTAGACGCTGCAAAACTCGCCCACATTACGGCAATTGCAGGTATTGCAAGCGGGAAACCTAATTGCGACCAAATCAACGCCGTTGCTGTTACCATGTTTCCGATTTGCTGCAATGTTTGTATTGCTGCCTGCTGTTTTTGCGCTTTCTGTTGTTCTTTCAATGCTTTTTCTTGGTTTTTCTTTGCCAAATCCAACTCCTTTTGCGCTTGTACAACATTATTGGCGTACCCGTTTGCCCTTGCTTCCAATTCTGCATCCAACGCCGATTGTGCGGCGGAAACCTCTTTATCCGCTTGCTCAACGGCTGCATCTGCTGCGGCAACACGTGCCGCCGTGAATGTATTTAACGCATCCAATGCGTATTGCATAGACGTATTAATTGCCTCTTTTTGGTCGTCGTCCAAATTAAGCCCAAACAAACCGTAAATGTCTGTTCCTCGTTCCTCCCCTTTGGATTGCTCAATTTCTTGGTCTATTTTTTTAATAGTGTTTTGAATTGTTTGTACCTCAACATCAGACAATTTATTGGCGGCTTGCTGATTTAATTCTAAAACCTTTTGCAAACGTTCCTTTTCTGCTTGCAAACGGAATTGAGTTTTCCGGGCTTCTGAATTTCTCAACAAATCAAACTCCGATTGCGCCAACGCTTGTTGTTGGTCGAATATCTGTAATTGCGCTTGCAAATATTCGTCCGCAATTCCGGCTCCCTTTGCGTCAAAACTTGCATTAATCGCCCCGGCGTCCTGCTGTTGCCCGGTCGGTTTCTGTTGGTTCTGTAATAATGCGGTTTGTCTTTCGTTTTCCAACAACTGCATCCGCAATTGTCTTTCCTGCTCGCTTCCCTCTTTGACTGCTTGCAAACGTAATTCAATGCTTTCTTTCTGCAACGCCAATTCCTGCAATTGTCGGTCTTGTTCGATTTTCAATAACGCCTCGGTTTGTTGCTGTTCCAACGCCGTAATTGTGGCGTTTATCGCTTGGCGTCCGGTTTCGTTCAAATCCTTTTCGGTCTGCAATTGGTGTTGTAAATCCTCAATTTGGCGGGAATACTGATATTGCGTTTGTTGGCGACGCTTTGCCCATTCGTCGGTTTCCAACTGCAATTGTGCATCCTGCAATTTTCGGGTTGCTTCCAAATTCTTTTTATATGCTGCCTCAATCTGTTTTGCTTGCTGTTCTGCTGCCTTTTCCGCATCGCTTTTACCCCTCGGCGTTACGGTTGGGTTCTGTGTTGTTACGGGTTTGTTCCCGGTCGGTTCTTTTGGCGTATCTCCTACGGAAACGGGGATTGTTATCGGCTTTATTTTCTTTTGCATATCATCCAACCCCTCTTTGAAATTTTGGGTAATGTCCTTTACTTGTGCTTTTACCAAATTTCCGTATGCGGCTGCATAATCTGACAACCCTTTTTTAACGTCGTCAAAATCCAACGTAAACGCTCCCTTTAATGCGGTTCCGGTTGCTTTGACAATATCAATAAAGAATCCAAACAAATTTCCCAACGTGTCAAATGTGTTTTTAAATCCGGTAACTATACCGTTCCAAATGGCACGTATCAAAACACTTTCATTGTATAACTCAATAAAGTAATTGATTATATCAATGACCCCTTTTATTATTGCTGTTAAACCTTGATTTACGAAAACTTTTGCCTGCGTTGTCAACGTTTCAAAATTTCCTCCGGTTGCATCAAATAGCCCGGATAATGCGTTTTGCAATTCAATTTGGCTTTGCAATTGTTCCTCCTGCAATTGCGCTAATATCCCGGCTTTCCCTTTTACTTCGTCCATATTCGTTGAAATATCTTTCAACGTGCGCAAATACTGCAATCCGGCGTCCTCTCCGGGTCCCCCGAATATATCTGCAATTGCAGCCCCGACCGTTGCCGCATTATCCGGCAATTCTGCTAATTTTGCGGAAACGTCTTGTATAACATCGAACGTCGTTTTGGTTCCGGTCTGCAAATCCTTTTGTACTTGCTCCGACGAAATACCGATACCATCCAATGCCGCCGCCGTCGCCGTCGTCATTTCTCGCAAACGCAAATTTGCCTCCTTAATTGCGTCAACGCCTTTGTCCGAAAAGATACCCATTTTGTTTGTTTGGGCAACAATTGCAACAAATTGGTCTGCTGATATTCCCGCTTCCTTAAAATATGCCGGGTATTCTTTCAACGTGTCTAAAAATTCCCCGTTTGCATCGGCTCCGGACAAAAAGCCATCTTTAACCAACTGCAATGCCTCATTTGCAGAAATGCCAAATTGTTGCGATAATGCGTTTGTCGCAATCAATGTTTCCCGGAAATCTGCGCCGAATGAATCCGCAACGGCTTGCACCTCGTTTCTAAATGCTTTCAAATCATCGCCGCTTTTTCCGGTAAATTGTTGCGTCAACCTTGTTGCCTCAACTAATCCGGCGTTGTAATCGTACCACCATTTGAACGCTGCACCAGCCGCCGCAATCCCGGCAATTGCCAAAAATACGGGATTTGAAAGTAAACCCAACAAAGTTTTCCCCAACGCCTTTGCGCCATCGCCTATTGCTGTAAATACTTCTTTGCTTTCTGCGCCTCCACGACCTAACGCCAAAAGGCTTTCTCCAAATGCGCTATTTAAACCTAACGTTTCTTTTAATTTGTCGCCATACGCAATTATTGCGTCGGACGCTTCCGTATAATTACCGACGTTCAATTGATATTTTCCGGTTGCCTCCTGCAAACGTTTCATTTCTTCGTATATTTCTTTGGTCTGCGCAACCAATTTTCGCCCCTCCTCGGTGTTTTCCCGTTCGGCTTTAGTCATGTTGTTTAAATAAATCTTATTCAATGAATATTGCGCCGATAAACGGTTATAACTACCCTCGGCGGATTGATTTATTTTCACAATCAGTTTATTAATTTGGTTCGCTTCCTGCTGTGCCAATTTTAACTCGGCTAACTTTTTGGCGTTCTCACTTTCTGCAAACGCCAAATCACGTTGCGCACGTGCCAAACGTTCGGCATCGTCTGCGGCTTTTTTGGTTGTCTTTCGCCCGTCCTCCGTTGCGCCGGAAACCTTTTTCAGAATCTCCGCCAATTGTATTGCCTCGGCTTTGATATTTTTCAGCGCATTTGTATAGGTGTCCGAAAGTTCATCCAATTGTTTTATCAAATCTGTAATCGAATTATCCGGGCTTATTAAATCCGAATATTTGATTGGGTTGTTATTATCTGCCATACGCCGATTATTAAGTTATTTACGGGAAATTTCCCGTCTGTTGCATTTTCTTTTCTCAAATGTGTAATTTATCGCCTAAAAATAAAAACGCCGGAAATCGCCTTATTTTGCCTTTTTTTACTTGTTTGCTTTTTTGGTTTGTTCCTTGATATACTCAAATGCGTTGTAATATTCCAAAACGGTAAATTTCTTTGGGTCAACATGCAAATTTTGGGACAATATCAAACACATATTTTCAAATTGTCTGTCATGCCTAATTTCCACGCTTTCCGACCCGGTAAACGTCTGCGGGTTGAAATAGGTTATCAACTCCGCCGTAATGTCGTCAATCTCTTTTGCGTCCGCCTCGGTTGCCCGACCGTCTATTATTGTGCGTAATACAACAATCGTTCTTTGTTTCAATTTATCGTAATACTCTTTCAATGTCGCATCATCGAACAACCGGGGAAAATACAAACGTAATTCATCGTCTATTTTTTTTTTAACCGCTTCCAAATGGGCGGTTATCTCTGAATTTGCAACGTCTTTAAAAAGACTGATTGTTTGTTGCAATCCATCATCTGACAAATCATTTCGGGGTTTACCATTTATTGATTTAACCAACACGGCAAAAGCCAAATGCCGGGGGGAAACCTCGGATTGAATGAAATATATGTTTTGGCGCATATTTTCCAACTCAACGGTTGCCATGTTTGGCGTTGGGCTGTTCAAATAACGTATTACCTTTTCAATATGTCGGTCAAAATCCGACAAATCGGAACCAACTCCGGCGTCAACCAAAAGCATTTTGCTATACTTATGGAAACGCATAATTGGCAAATCCTCGATTGAATCATACAACTCAACGTTCATTCCTTTTATTTGTACATTCTTCATAATAAAACACGTGTTATCATTGTACTACAAAAGGGAACGCCCAAAAATGCGGGGTTCCCGGTAAATATCAACGCAAAGAAACAAATCAAAACGCACGTCCACCACGACAAACAGAAATCGCAATTAAACATCTTTGAAAAGAAATCGTTCCCGTGAATCTGTACCCATTCAATGATGCCCCATTTGCGTAATAATGTCAGCACAAAAGCCGCTATTAATGCGACAACAATAATGTTATAAATAAAATGTTCCATATCCTACAATTTACATGTTTCTCCAATACTCAATTCGCCCTCAAACCGGAATCCGCCGAACGGGTGCATTAAAAATTGGTTGTCTATTTCGTCCAAAGAAAACCCCCGGTAAATGTTTTCCGCCAATTCATAGACTTTGTTTATTTTGTAACTCCCATTTCGCAACCAAAACCCGCCGTTCAAAACGTCTAATATTTGCCGTTTCAATTCTTCTTTGTTTCGGTTGCTTGCATTATTGAAAATCTTTCGATAATCAAACCAAAAGATAATCGAAAACGCCGTATTTATTTCAATATCAACGCCGGGTTCCCAACTTATGTTTTGCGGGTCGTCAACCCAAAAAAAACAGAAATTACCAATATTTGCATCCGGCGTTACTTCCATATAATCGTTATTGCCGGAATAAACATTTGGCGTATAATATCGCTTTTGGTTCCCGTTGTATTTAACAAGTCTTTCCGCCCTGCCAAATGCAAAGTCCAACCACGGCAAATTATCAACCAATCCGTTTTGAATATTCCCAATTATCCGGTCTAACAATTCCGGGTTGTCAATAACCGGGGCTTTTACGTTATTTGCCATAAATTTGTTTTTTTGTTTCTGCCATTAAATCCGGGAAAATATATTTCCAAATCAATATTGAAATATTTTCGTCGGTTAAACCCAATATTTGACGACCGTATTTTTTTATTAAATCCTCTGTTTTAAAGTCAGACGCTTTAATTTCAAATTGTTTGTCGCCAACCTCTAAATAAAAACTACTTTCAAAATCTCCCTCATCCCGTAACGTTACCCGGTTTGTCGGCTGTCCCTTTGCCTCTTTAATTGCGATTGTTACGGGGCTGTATGGTGCATAATCCGAAATTTCGACGCCCAAACGGTTAATACCTTGTTCAAACAATTGTTCCTCGGCGTTCAAATCAACTATATATGCCTCATTGTCCCATATAATGTTTTGTATTATCCGCCTGGACGTCAAAGCCTCGTTGAAATCCGCAACCCTTTTTCGCAAATCGGTTATCCGTTTCATAAATACAACTTTTACATGAAATTATATACAACTTTCCCTTTGAATTATATAATTACACGGTTCTGTATCTTACCCCACGGTTATTGCAGGCTAAACAGATACGGTCTAACCCTTGCGTATCTATTTGCAACGCCTCATAAGACTTTTTAAGGTCGTAACCTAAACCGCCGGGACGAACCCCGGACGTATTGCCGTCCAACTCATACAGAATATCGGTGCGGCTTGCATTTGACTGATTGCGGTTAACCCTAACGTTGGGATTCATTGCTAACGTGCGCAAACCTATTGCCGCAACCTGCCTTTGAATAACGGTTTGGAACATCTGCCGTTGCGAAATAATAAAGTCGGTCAAATCGCAACCAACCGTTATTTCGCAATTTAGCCCGTAATTGTGGGTATTTGTGTACATAGTATAAGCCACGTCCCATAATTCCGGGTATTGCTCGAATGTTTCGGGGGCGTCAATCTTAAACGGGGAAACCTGCAAATACTTTGTCATTTCTCGCCATGTTTCGACGGAACCAATGTTGCACGTTCCGCACGGTTCCCGGCTCCAATCCTTAGATACGTTTATTGCTTCCATCCCGGCGGGCAATTCATCTTGATTATAGCAAAGAAACCATGAACCCCCGGCGTTGTTTTCGTCGCTGATATACGGCAAATAACAATCCGTTAACGGGAACCATTGAAAACCGCCATTTGTTACGGTAAAATCCAAATCAAAGGTCTTTACCGGATTAATTTGGGACGAATGAAAAAGATACATTCTAACTTTTCCGGTCGCCCCGGTCATTTGCAAACCTATCTTTTCAATTTTCGTTGTCACTCCCATTGCACGAACCGGGACAATTTCAAAGCCAACCAATTTATGATTATTTTGCAGGGTTGCCCGTATGCGTCCGGCACCATCAAAAAACGTTCTTCGTTCTAACAAATTGCGTGTTTCTTTATCCAACTGCTTAATTTGGGTAAATGTCTGAATTGCGGTTGCAATCCCGTTTCGTGTCATTCTTTCCAAAAAGTCCGTCAACATGTTGTACGGTTTCCAATATGGGTTTCCGTAATCCTCCCGGCTGTAATCATTATTAAAATCGCTCGCCGTCGGTTCCTCTCCGGTATTATCAATTTTCGCAATCCAAACAATATTGTTATGACGTACTTTTTGCCCTGCTTTGTATGGTAATATCATGTTCCATTCCGGGTATTGCAGCCCCCAATCATCCGGCATAATCGCCGCCATATTATCCAACGTCAAAAGCGGGTGCGCACCTTGAAAATGCAACCCGCTTTCCGTTTGCGTTAAATACGTGTCAATTGCTTTTGACGGGTCAAAGGATTGTTCCCACCCAACGACGTGCAATAATGCGTCTTGTATTTCTTTTATTCGATACATAGTTATTGATTTTCTACGGCAAAGCTAATTCGTGTAATGCTGTCAATTTTGACGACCAAATTATTATCAGTAAACGACGTTACGGCTTTGAGTAAATAACCCCTACCAACCGCCAAACTTGCATCATCTGCAATTGTCATTAATTCAATGGTAAATGTTCCCTCCGTTTTGTCGCTCGGCAACGTTATTTGGTCGGTAACATAAAACCCGCTGTCCGGGTTTACCAAAAGAAATTGCAATTCGCCGTTGTTTCCCTGCGCTTTGTTCTCATAACTTCCGATTATACGCCAACGGTGCGTTTGTCCGGGAATATTGTTTTCCCTCAATCGCATTGTTGTTGGCGGGTTATCTCCGGGAATAAACATTGCAGGGTTATACGTCGTTTCGCTTCCGGTTGGATATTGCGTTGTTGGGGCTGCAACGACCGTTGGCGTCGCTGTATGCAATGGCAATTCGTATTGTTGGTTGGCTGTTACATTTGAAATCTGCAAACCATTGTAATTTACTTTGATTTGCCCGGCGTGATTATATATTACCGGGATTGCGCCGCCCCCCTGCTTAAAACTTCCGATATTTGCCAAATGCTGCATACACTCGGTTTCCGTTTGATACGTTGCCCCGTCAATTGAAACCGTGTTAAATGATGCCGAAAAACGTTTCTGCGTTGTTACTGAATTTATCAAAATCAAATTCCCGTCCTCAATTCTTGCACTATAAACGGCGTGTTCTGGTTTTCCGCCGGACGCCTCATTGATTGTAACGGTTTTGTTGGCTGCATCTGTTTTAATTGATACTAACGTTTCCATATTGCTATAAATTAAAAAAGGGACGGGGGATTTTCCCCGCCCCCATGTTGTTAATACTGAAACCGAAATTAAACGGTCTGTGTGTAAATTGGCGTTTCCTCTGAATTGGTAACATATACGGGCATACCCAAAGGAACGTTTTCAGCATGTGCGGCAATCTGTGCTTTGACAATCGGATTTGCGACGGTTGTTGGGTCGCTGTTGTAAGCAATTACAAACGCAACGTCTGCGCTAAATCCAAAATATTCTTTCACGTTGCACGTCATATCGGCACTCGCTGCGCCTGCTGTCTGTGATTGGTCGCCAACTGCTGTATAATAGTGCGAACCAACGGGCAAATCAATGTACGGCAAACGTACAACGTCCCATTCGTGGAAATTCGCACGGGTGCGGCGCAACGCCTCACGGTCAACACGGGTAAGAATACCAACATTACCGTCAGCAACGGCAAACATGGTTCCCATTTTGCCGGATTCATCGGTTACGTTGTTCGTGTAGTGTAAAACCTTGTTGTCGTACTCCATGCGCTTGTTAACGTCGTTGTAAACGCCATGTTGCGCAAGTTTACGAATAAGGCTATCAACCCCGGCGTTGGCGATTAAGTGGATATACTCCGGGTAACAGTTGGCACGCATAATCGGGTTAATATCGCCCAAAATCTCGGTCGCCATTTGGGTTGGAACCTGTATAACGTTGCCCGTCTGCGTGTAGTTAAGCAACGTTTTGAATACCTGTGTTTTGTTGACATCCAAAGCGGCAACCGCCCCGGCGTCCAATTTGTCCGCCAATGCACGGCACGTCTTTTCCATTTTGCGCAAAAAGTCGTGTTCGTATGAAATTTCGTTGTTCATATAGGCGGCGGGAACCATTGTAAAACCAATGGCGTAAGTCGCCCAAACAACCGTTACCAATGCGGACGTATTTTCATCGTCTGCTATAACGCACGAACGGACATTGCTAACCGTAACGTCGCCGTCGTAATTGATAACGGGTACTTGTACCGTGTTACCAATGGACGCAAACGCACGGTCGCGCAAATTGGGGTTAATGATTGAGGACGGGGCGTTGGTTTGCTCAATAAAGAAATCCAATGCGCCATACTCACACGGGCGGGTCATATTACGGTCTAATTCCGGGTTCTCAATCCGCCAATTCTGCAATCTTGTTGCTACTAATGACATAATGTTAAAAATTTAATTGTTATTAAATGCGGGTTTACCCTTTACCCGTGTTGTTTACTTTTCCGGCAATGCGGCAACGTTGTTGTCCTGCCATGCCTGTTTCATTGCGGCGTCGAACTTTTCAGACCCCGCCGTTAAGCCTTGCGCCATAAGTCCGGCGGCGATTGCGTCGTAAGCCTCAACCCTTGTTTTTGCGCCGGATACGTCGATTGTCGAACCGCCGCCCGCACCGGAACCACCCGCCGGGGGTGTTGTTCCGCCGCCCGCCGCTTGGCGTCCCTTATCCAAAATACCCATTGTTTCCAATTCACGGGTCAAAAGGTCGCCGGGGGTGTACGGGTTCAACTGATTGTTCGGGTTGCGCATGATTGCCCCGGTTTCGTCCTTAAACGCAAGGATTTTGCCGCCGTTGCCGTCGTCGATAAACTCCGGGTTCATTCCCTTTATTTTCTCAACGGCTTGCGCCAAAAGAACCTTTGTTGCGCTTTCCGGCAATCCCGCCTTAAATTTCAATCCGGCGGTCGCTGTCTGCAATGCCCCCTCAATACGAACGCCGAACAATTCCTTTTGGTAATTTTGTTCGGTTTCGTCGTACTTGGTTTTTAACTCGTTGAACTGCGTTGTTACCGCCGTTAAATCGGCTTTCGCCTGTTTCAAAGCCTTTGCGGTTTCCGCATCGGTCGCACCGTCGGCAATTGCCTTTTCCAAACGTGCCTTTTCTTTCGTCAGACTTTCGATTTGGGATTGCAACCCGGTTGCGCCCTCGGCTTTGGTTTTGAACTCGGCAACCACACGTTTTGCGTAATCAAACGTTTTTTCGGTTCCATTCTTTGCGATACCGGATACCGCCAAAATATCGGCGTCCAATCCGCCGTAAATTTCGCCCGTCTTTTTCGCTATAACGCTGTTTTCGTCGTTTGCGGACAACGTGGTTATCGCCGCTATTTGTTCGTCGGTCAACCCGGCTAATGCCGCATTTGCCTTTAATACTTCGCTTGTTAATGCCATAATCTTACCCTTTGATTATTTGGTTTATACTCTGTTACTTTTTCGCCTCGGTTTTTGCGTCGGCGTCTGCCTTTGCCTTTGCATCGGCTTTGGTTTCTTTGGCGGGTTCCGCCGGGATAACTCCCGCCGCTTTCAACTCTGCCAAAATTTCCTCTTTCAAAGCCGCTTTTTCCTCGGCTCTCGCTTTTGCGTCGGCGTCTGCCTTTGCCTTTGCATCGGCGGCGGCTTTTTCCTCGGCTGCTTTCTGTTGTGCGGCGGTGCGTGCGGCTTTTGCCTCGGCTTGCGCTTTTACGTACTCGTTGGGGTCGTGCAATACGGTAATCGTGTACCCCTGTCGTTTAAGGTTCTCGGCAACGCCGTTTTCGTATCCTTTTTTGCCGAACTTCTGAATACGGGGAACGGATAACCGTTTGCCCGTTTCGCTGTCGAACTTGCGTACCTCAATAACGCAATGATACAAATGTTGTTCATTGTCCGGGACAATGTAATTTTCGGGGGTTACGTCGGTAATTGCGACGTCCTTTGTTTTACCCTCGGTTGCTGTTTTCACTCGCATAATCGTTAAATTTACTTGTTATTACTGCTATCTTTTTGTCGAACGGAATTTGTGTGCCGAACTCCAAAATATTCGTATTTTCCCGCTCAAATCTGCGTACAAAGTTAGCAAAGTTAAGTTTTATACGCAATTCATTCTCCGGGATTAAATTACGCCCGTATAAATCCAATACCTCGTTACGGGTTAAATGGCGGTACGGCTCCAATTCTGCCAATATTAACATACGTTGCAATTGGGTTGGATTGTTCCGGTATTCCGTTTCGATTATCTGATTTTGTAGGGCGTCCAATTCCGCCTCACTTGCGCCGCTTTCCTTTGCCGTCTTGTAACGGTTCCGTAACTCGGTCGCATCGTACAAATAAAACTCGGTTCCGTAATTGACTTTTGCAGATACAAACATATTGCCGTATCGCAAACGGCATACCGTTTCATCGACGAATTGTTGTGCGGCTTCAAAGCCTTTTTTCACTCGGTTTAATACCGTGCTTTGGCTTTCAAATGCGGCTTGTACTTGTTGTTCGTTGAACGCTTCCCGTTGGGTTATTTCCTCGCTTTGTCCGACGACCGCCGTAATTATGTTTTCACGCAATCGGCGTTCCTCATCAACGTTATAATCCAAACTTGAACGGTCAACGGTTAACATTTGTACGGGGTTCCGTAAATCCGGTTGTTTATCCCCGTCCGGTATCGGTATTTCCACGAACGAACCCGCCCCGGTAATCCGCTTATCCCCGCATTTGGGGCAACGCATCAATAACCCGGCTTGGTCTAACCTGTAATACCCTTGTTTGTCTTTCAAAAACCCACCGTCGCAATAATCGCCGTTTTCGGCGTTGGAAAAGTCGCACGATTGTTCGTACCCGGAATAAATCGGGTACGCCCCGTACATATCCAAATGCCGTTTTGAAATATGGAAAAACAAAAACCAATCCAACGCCTCCAATTCTTTTGTTAGCGGGGATTGCTTAACGTCCGGTTCCCGTAAATTCAACGGTTCGTCCCAAAAGAAACGGGCGGGACAATACCGCAAGTCGTGCGGGTTATCAACCAATAATTCGCCGATATTGCCCCCGTCGTCCTCTCTGAATACCCGGTAACGTTCATCGTCTATAACGGCAATACGTTTGTCCGGTTGGCGGAAAATAATCCAATCCATAACCCCGGTTGTCCGGTTGGCTTCAAAGGTTATGACGCTTTCAATAGGCAACCAATAAAAATACGGCGTCGGGTATCGGTCGTTGGTGTTTTGTTCGCTCGGCATATCAACAATTAAAACGCTGTTAATTTCCGTCTTGAAAAACTCCCAACCTTTCGTACTCCAAATTTCCGGCTCTCTTAATACGTCTTGGCGGTAATACTCCCAATCGTCCCTTTGTTCCGTGTTTTGGAACTGATAATTGAACGCCGGGTTACGACCGTCAAAAATACGGCTCAACTTATCAAAACAAATTCCCGTTACCTCATTCGTGCGAACGGGGTAACGGAAAAGGGTTTTGAATATCTTAAATTTGTCGTGTGGGATTAAGTTTTGAACCCACGCCAAAAAATCGGTCGTGGGTAAACACATTAAGGGCGTAACGTTGGTTTGGGCGTGGAACTTGATACGGTTTTGGTGTGTAACCGCCTTGTTAATCGTCGCCTTTTTCCTCGGTTCCGTTATTTCCTTTCTTATGCGCTCTAACTCTAATCCCATTATCTACAAATTCAAAAGTTGATTTTTCGGGTAACTGCCAACCGCCGTTATTCTTTATCCGCAATAATCGTTCGGCGTGGCTTATCTCAAATTCTTGCGTCGTGTTTAACGGCGGACACTCCAACACGACCTTAGTAACCTTTGCCGCCATACCTTTACGCCGTTACTTTCAAATCCGTAAGCGGGTTAAACGACGGTGCGACAATCGCCAAATCGTCCGACCAATTCGGTAAGAACGACCATTGTATTGCGTTACTGTCCGGGGCTTCCAATCCGCCCAACGTTTTGTCGCCAATGAACAACGACCGTATCGGTATCGGGTAATACGTCCCGGCGGTTTCGGTGTCCTCAATGGCTCCGATTGCGCCGTTTTCGTCGAAAAGGAAAATACCCAAATTGTCGCCCCAACTTTCGCATTGCATTTCTTTAAGGGCTTTAATTACCGCTTGCGGGGCTTTGCGGATAACTCCGGTAAACGGGGTTGGTTCCCGTCCGATTATTTCCTCAATGCCTCCCAACGTTTCGTTACCGCCTCCGAACGTGCGGGCGGCTCCCGCCTCGGCGGTTGGGGCTTGGATATACGGGGAAACAACAATCTTTGTATCGTCAGCCGCCGACAATTTCGGCGTCCACGACGCAAGCAACGTAATTGCCGCCGCACTCGCAAAACTGTTTTTGGTTCCGTCCGCCTTTGTCAGACGTTGAAACGCTACTTTCTGAATTTGCCCGAAACTTTCGGCGCAAGTAATGGCGGGTACATCGGGCAAAGCCGCCGCCGCTGGACACTTACAAATCATACTCTTTAATTTTTAACGTTAAAACTTATTGTTACTTATCCGGGGGCTTTCCCTTTGCCTCCTTTGTACGACTGCAAAATTATAAACTTTTTCCGGTTTAACCTTGCATATCTCAAAAATAATGCTAATTGCGACGTTTTACGCCTCGGCGTTCGTGTGCGTATGGCTGTATATTACCGTCGGCAATTTCCTTTTCGTATATCCCGGTCAATCCGTCCTCCGGGTCGTCGTGCGTGTTGGCGTCGAACTTTCGCAAAAATCCGGTTACATGGTCGTAAACGGCTTTGTATCTCGTTTCCCAACCGAACGGCATAACGATATGTTGGTTTACCATTGCGGACGACGTAACAATACGGCTTTCTTTGTTCCCGGATTGGTAAAACGGTTCTGTCATTGCCCGGATTTTCTTTTTAATAACCTTTTCATAACCCGCACCGCCGTTGTTGCTTTCAACCCATACTTTTTGCGTGCCGTTCCTGTTTACCATTGCCGGAACGGTTACGGTTGTTACGTCCGTGTTTTCGTCTGTCATTTCCATATCGGTAATAAGGGCGAACAATAACGGCTCCATACGCTTTGTTTGCTCGTTATATACCATATTGGCGGATTTATACACGTCATACGTTGCGGCAAACAAAAGGTCGTCCCCGTCGTCGGCAACGTCAATATAACAACCCGACCGGATATATTGCCCGTAATCGGATTTTTCAACCCACGTTTTGAAAGGCTGATACAATCGACCCTCGGCGGAACCGGGGTTGCCTTGATAGAGGCATTGGAATTGTACCGGGTCTAATGCCTTTTGCGCTTCCAATTTCTGTTTATTGTGTCGGCTTTCCCATAACGCCGCCCCCGGTTCCCGTGGGTCTATCTCGGTCGGTGCGCCTGTCTTTATTGCCTCAAAGTTTATGCGTACCCATGCGCCGGGGGGTATATTCTGCAAATCCGCCCAACACGTAACATCAATAACAATTTCGCCGCTTTTCTCAATACGCCCTATCAAATCGTCGTCGTGCCAACGGGTAAAAACAATCAATTCTTGACTATCATTGTGCAAACGGGTACGTACAACGGTCGTGTACCATTTCCACGCCGCCGCCCGTACTATTGGGCTGTTACCCTCGGCGTAATCCTTATACACGTCGTCCAATATCGAAACGTCCACGGTTTTAGACGTAAGGGAACCGCCACGACCAACCACACGCAACGAACCCTTATGCCCGACCATTTCGATAACATCGGAATTGCGCAAATAGGTATTCGCCATTGTTACGACGTTCGACCCGTTCAAATAGGTATTCGGGAATAACTCACGATAACGGGGCGTGTCGATTATTCGTTGAACGTCCCGGTTGAAATCCCGTGCGATTGTCGCCGCATACGACCCAATGACAATTTTTAAGTCCGGGTTTAACCCCTCCATAAAAGCGGGTAATTTACGGCTCGACCCCTCCGATTTACCATGTTGCGGGGGTTGCTGAACAATCATTTTACGTATCAACCCGTGTGCGAACATATCCAACAACGTATAATAAACGACGTGGAACGGTTTAAATATCATATCCGGTTGCATATACCGGGCAAAGTTGATAAGGCGTTTACGGGCGGCGGCTTTTACCAATTCGCCGGGGTTCTCGCTAATGGCTTTATACATTGCCAACATTTCGGCGTTATTCATTGTTGCCCTCCTTTCCCTTTGGTTTCGGTTCAAAATTTGCGCACGCTTGACGCCCCCGGATTATATGCCATTGTTCAAACGGACACGTAAGGCAAATATATTTCCCCTCCCAATCCTTATTTTGGTGCGTTTCGACCCAACGGGCGTGTTTACAGTCATCGCAAATATGTTTCATGTATTCCGGTTGCTTTTGCCCCGGACGGGTTGCGGGTGCGTTTCTCTTTGCCATTATTGCGCCCCTCCTTTCTCTGCCATAACCTTTGCAAACTCGGCGGATTGTAGTTTGTCAGCAACGGCAAACAATAAGTCGTCCGGGATTGCCTTAACGTCGTATTTGGGTTTGTCGTCGTCGGTTCCGGCATTGTATCCGGGTATCTCAATTTTAACCGGGGCGTCGAACCCTAACATTTTTGCCCGGCGTTGTTGGATATTCAAAAGCAAATCCAAAAAGCGGGGATTGCCCGCCGACGTTTCAACGGTTGTTTCGTCATACCCGTAATACTCCGGGTCGCCGTCGGTCGCATCCGTTTTGATAGGACGCCCCCGGTTGGTTTTCT
>OGZO01000065.1_pt1 | contig 55003 bp, 48 predicted proteins | sample 1576721 | NCBI WGS metagenome assembly OGZO01 (sample SAMEA3541516, study PRJEB24748) | human gut metagenome | biome: human gut; feature: human-associated habitat; material: faeces | place: China | collected 2012 | reverse complement strand
ATCCCAGACAACGAGACTAAAATTCACATCTTCAGAATGCCCTGCAGTTATTCGCTGACCCTTTTTCCAAAAAATCATTTTCTACAAATCGGATTAATTCTGTGCGAAGACCATGAAACTCCCGAATTGGAAATACGCTTTCTGCACACCGTGAAAGTTCCTCTAGCATTCTTGCAATGGTTTCCGTGATTGCGGTATAAGTTCCGAGTGTAATCGACTCCATTGTATTCGGCAAAGCAAAATAAAACATTACAAAAACTGTAATTCCTATCAAAATACTCTCGAGCAATATTTGTCCACGAAACCGAGTATGACCACTCTTTCGATTTATCCTGGCAGCCTGATCAAATTCTTTTGAAAATCGTTCATCCATAGCCTTCGATGTGTCATAAATCCGGCGCTCATAAGCATATTCCCGTTTAATTTGTAAATCAGAAAGATAATTAAACCGACGTGCTGTCTCCATATATCGTTTCCAAAAACCAAAGGTATTTTTTGTTGTCCGTAAATTAATCACAAAAGCAACTAAAACGAGTATGCTCATAACAAGTATTGCGAAAAATGATAATTCTATAATCAGCAATGTCGCCTTCTGATATTGTTGCTGAATCATTCAATGCATGTCCGTTATTGCCTGCTGTACTGTAATCATCATCATCTGCCACCTTCTTATCAAGTGTAGGGTAATCTGTCTGGTTTTTAGGATAAATGTTTATGTCATACATCCAATTTTGTCCGTCTGCTGTTGTTGATGGGATAGAAACTAAAAACGGATCAGTTGTATAAGATACATCATTAGGTACATATGTTTCTACTACCATGTATAAACCTACTGGAAGGTTGTTTACTGATGAAAGACCTGTACTGCTTGTTTCCGGCATGTCTGTTCCACCATTTGACTTAATGTAGCTTTCAAGTGTATTCTTTGTATCTGCATTTGCATTTTCGAGTTTATCCTTTAAAGAATCATTAATTTCTGTCGATGTATAATAGTAAGTATTATTCTTTGTGAGTTCTGCATTTGCAACATCAAGACCTAAATCCCCAACAAGGTTAGTGTCTGTAAATCCATATAATGTTTTAACACTAACACCGCTTGATGTTGTTTTTGTCTCGGTGTAAACATCTGCTACTTTTAAATAGGAAAAAATTACACCTGGCAATGCATATTTTTTTAAATCTGTTTCTGCTTTTGTGTCAGTTGTTCCATCATTTTTAAACTGACTGGTATCTACCCCCCCTTTTTGTGCTGATGTAATATCGTACTTGTGAAGTGTGATACTACCTGTTTTGTTTGTGTCAATTGTAGCTGTAGCTGATGTGGCTGCATATGCGGGTATCATTGTCATAGACATTGATGCAACCAACGCTAAGCTAGTTACAACTTTTGTTAACTTTTTGTTGCTCATTTTTTTCCTCCTATGAAAAAATAAATTTTTCGAGCCTTTTCGACTCTATATTATATTTACAACATTTTTTCTTCCACATCTATAGTAATTGGAACATTTTCTACAAAAAGTCAAAAAAAAACTGCAATGTTTTTGTAAACACTACAGTTTTTAAGTTAAGGAACAATCTATTAAGTTTTAAATGAGTAACTATTTTCCCTTTTCTTTCGAAACTTGACGGGCATATGTGATTACCTTATCACCATTTCTTTCAAACCAATATATCTTATATTTACGCTTATTCTTAATTTTTTGATTTGATTCTACAAAGAACAAACTGTTTTCTCCATCTTCGGTAACTGCCTCGATAGATCCCGACTTTTCAAAATATCCTTTTTTTATCACGCTTATAACATCACTATTTATTTCGCCATTTTCCAGTTTTCGTATCATGTCGCAGCCAGAGTAAAGCGTAATTAATGCAATTAGAATACATATTAAGAATATTAAAAGCATTAACTCTGTAAAATGGCTTTTTCTAATTAATGATATTATTGATATTATTAATGAAATCACTCCTACAACAATACTTCCAAAAAATGCATTATTGCATTTACTTAATGGCTCATACTCAGCATCCATATTATAAATGAACTTAATCGCATAATCTTTTGTTCTTTCAAAAAAAATCTTAAAATTAATTTGATTTCTTATTTTCTTCATCTTCATTCCAATCGCTCCTTGTTTGATTTCCATTTTTTTATTTCTTCTTTCTTATTATTTTTTACACTAGGTTTCTTCGTGGACGGAACGTAGGTCTTTCTATCAGAGCCATAATTATTATTGTAATTAACTGGAGCTTTGGTTGTTTCAACTTTCTTTGTAACTTCTACCTTTTTCTTTTTTACTTTCTTTTTCTTATTTTTTGCTTTTTTAGTAATTGTTTCTTCCACCGTTGTTTCAACTTCGGTGGTCTGAGTTTCAGTAGTTGTTATTTCTGTTGTTTCTATCGCTGTTGTCGTATTATCCGCTTTTGTCATGTTTACCATTTGAGCCGATTGTGGCACAGGGGCTTGTGTCGTTTCATCTTCAATAGGTGAAACGCTAAGCCCGTCTATGCTCATTACTGCTAATGCAAACATACACAATGTTGTAAATATTGCAATTATCTTTTTCATTTATTCCACCTGCATTACTTTATTTTTTTCTTAACAGTAGTCCATTTTGATTTTTTCTTGCCTTTATAAGTCCTAATCATAATTTCATATTTGCATTTCTTTTTAACATTTACAATTTTAAGTTTAGTTTTCTTCCATTTAGTACTTATGATTGTTTTTCCGTTTCTTCTTATTTTAACCTCAAAGCCCTTTGCATTATACTTAGATGCTTTTTTCTTGATTTTTACATACATTGTATGTTTTTTTAATTTTACACTCTTTATTATTGGCTTTTTAATTTTCTTGCTTTTCTTCTTCGAAACTTTTTTTTCTGTTTTTTCTGATGTGCTTACTTTCTGATTATCATTACCTTTTTCATTACTGATTGAATCATATGTAAATGCAATTGCTTTTCCTGATTTTGTTTCAATTGTTATTGTTGATGTTCCTTCAGATTTCTTCTTTAGCATAAAGCTGTATATTTGATTGTCTGGTTTTAACACTTCGCAAACGTCTGTATTTGATGATGTACATTTATATCCAGCTTCTTTCCCATATTCTTCTACTCTGATAAGGATTTCATCACCCTCTTTAGTAGCTTTAATTGTATCTCCATCATTTATTAGTGTATTTTTATCTGTAATTATCTTGTTTTCTATTTCTGTATTTCCCTTAACTGTCACGTTTACATTTATTTTTGTTGGATTAACTGACTTATTATTTTGAGAAACCAAATCTGTAAACGTACAAGTAAGTGTAGCTGTTCCCGGCTTACCTGCTTCTAATACTGGCTTTGATGATGTATCATTTTTCACATTTAGTACTGAAGTATTTGAAGAAGTCCATTTAACACTTGCCTTGTTTAAATTTCCAAGATTTGATATTGTCGAATAGATTCGATTTTCAACTGTTGCGTCGTTTTTCAAGGTAATTTCTTTTTCGGATACTGCATATGTAGGTTTGTTTAATGAATTTATTTTTATGCTTCTTGCAGCCTTTTCATTATAGGTCGAATTAACTTTTATTGTTGCCGTTCCTTCCTTTAGTGAGCTTACAGTTACAAAACTGTTAGACCAGTCATAACTACCCATATCTGATATTTTTGCAACATCCTGATTTGATGTAGATGCCTGTATTTTCTGTATGGCATTGTTTGAAACCTTGTCCCATGTCACATAGCTTGAACTGAATGGTAACACATTCGTATCAAACCTGTCATTTGAGCCAACATAAGTATAGTAGTTTATGCCATTTTCGTTGTCGTCAACTCCATTGTTTATGATCTTTATTCCTGTTGCTGGCATGTGTACATAAACACCAATCTGATAAGGATATCTTTTTATTACAGTTGGAGCCTTAATGTCATCTGAATACTGAAGTAGTCCCTTAAGTCTTGTACAGCCAACCTCTGTTCCCGTTAACCTTACTGAATTATATGTATAATTATTTAACGATACTGTTGAATAACTAAGACTTGCTCCTGATGTAAGTGCTTCCGTTTCTACTGTGTAAAACAATGCTCGTGAATCAATGGTATTTTCAAATCCTTGCTCATATGTATTAAAATAATTTACTAGTTCTGAAGCATTAATTAATTTATCTTCTCCCTTCTGGATGTTAATGCTATAACTACTTCCGTATGTATGACTACTTGTTGTACTAGTGAGTGCCTGTACATTTATTGCCAGCGTTAGTGAACTTAATGTCATCACTACTAATGTTTTTAACATTTGTCTTTTCATTTTTCTCTCCTTATATTACTTTTGCATATTCTCGATTAGTTATATAATAGCTTAAAAGAATTACCACATCTATTGCATTTAAGATTTTTTTTATTTTTCTTCTAATCTTTTACAATCTCTCCTGTTGCATAATTTATTTTGTATCCCGGCTGAACATTATAACAAAATACATTAAATGTTATTCCGTCTCCGTCATCCTCAACCGAATAAGCCTCCATTTTTACTCCACCTGCCAGTAAGTCATTGTTTTTGTAAAGTGGTGTAACCCTGTAAATGACATGATTTTTTGTCTCACTTATATAATCCCTGATCATAAGTTCAAACTTTTCCATTCCCTCTACATTCATATATCGTGTGCCTGTAATTAAATTTTTCTTTAAGTCATCTTCATTTTCTCCATCACGCCCACAAGGACCACCCAAGCAGTTTGCAATTAAATGAGACCGATTATACAACCATCCTCCATCTACATCATCTGCTTCTATGGATTGCCAACCTGAAGGTTTTATGTTGCTAATATCTCCTCTTTCTTCTGTTTGCAAGTTTTCTTCTCCGATACAAGCCATTGCTGTTCCGCATCTGCCATAATCATCCAACTCACTATATTTGTAGTATTCTTTTGTGTTGTTCTTTTCTGAATCTGTAAACTCTGGTTCATTATCGTTTATTACTTCATATGGAGTATTTCTATATTCTGAAATGCCATCAATTTTTCCGTCATCATATTCTGTCAAAACCGTAGTTGTTTTTTCTGATATGATTTGTTTATAATCAGTGGTCCATTTTTTTATCTGACCACCAAAAAACAGATAACTCATTCCGATAGCAATTATCAGAATGAGTTGTAATGCACTTTTTGTTTTCTTTTTAACTTCGGCTGATGTCATTTTTTTCTTCTTTAATGTCATAATTCCTGCCTATCCTTTCACAATCCTAAAAATTGTAAGTACATTCAATAACTAATTGATTATCTTCATAGGTATCGCCTGCGTTTGCAAGTTCACACCAACACTTGGCATCTTTAGCCCTAAAATAATTTTCTTCAGTTGCCTCCTGATCTAAAATGTACATATATACTTTCTCAGGAGAGTTTACTATACTTTCTAATCCGTTATCAATGATTTTATAATTCATAACGCTGCCTCCTATTCCAAATCCTGCAAAACTTCTGTAAACATATCATATAATGATGTAGCCATTTTTTCTGACAATGGCATTACATCCCTATATCCATATTCGTTAATTCCATCAAAAGCTATAAGCACGTCGCCATAAATGTCTGCTCCGTATAATGAGGTTGCAAGCGGATTTAATTCCCGGTCTTTCTTTAATGCCCCCTCCTCATCAACAATAAAACATATTGCTGGTGATGTTTCAAGTTTTGTAATTCTTACATGTTCTATGTAATCACAGTCTATTAATGTTGCTAATGATTCATAATCGTAATCATCTGTTGCTACTATTTCAACATCCATTTTTTTTGTTATTTTTATAAAATAATACATTTTTTTCTCCTTGTAAAATCAAACCAACCACAAGATTGCGGCTGGTTTAAATTTTTTATTTATTTTTCTTTTTTCTGTTATTCTTTTTTAGCATTTTGCTCATTTCATTAACAGACTCATTAACATCTTCGCTAAATGCCAATATTGAATCTTTAAAACCTGTAATGTCATTAAGCGTGTCCTCTGTATTTGAACATAATTCGTCTATTTTTTGACGCATTTCTTTGTTTTTTTCTATTTCTGCACGCATTTCTTCAAGTTCTTCATCTTTCTGCAATTCTTTTATGTAATTGTTATAAATTTCAATTATTGAAATTAGTGAATCAAATGCTTGCACAATGGTCAAAATCACAACACACAATGTTGCAACTGAAATTTCCTCGCCCGAACAAATACGCCATATAAAAAAACATATTCCACAAGATATAACCAGTTTGAAAATTTCCAATGCAATTTTTGTCCAAAAGGTAATCTTTTGGTTAATCAATTTCTCAACCTTTGAAAAAATAATGAAACACATAGAAATGATTATTCCTAATGTAACCACCACCTGGATTATCCATGTAAATTCATTCGAATAGAATATATTGTTGTATGACCAATATAAAAGCTTTCCTGGCATTATTCTTATCCTCCACTTATTGATTTATTTTTTAGCAAAATTCTTTGCTGTTTTTCTTCTGTGTCCCAATTTACGGGAAACAGAATTTCGCCATTTTTTACATAGTTACCGTTTTCATCACATTCAACGAATATATGCTCCAGATAACTGCTTGTCATTATGAACTCCATGTATAATTTTTCATTCTCAAACTTTAATCCCATAGCATATCCACGTCCCCTTAACGGAAAACCACGGCTTTTTATGAAAGTATCTTCCAAAAAACTGTCCGGTATATCAATGTGTTCCGGTTGGTTAGTTTCATACGTAGTATAGAAGTCTGTGTTGAAACTGTCTTGCTTGAAAAAATATGTATATTCCATTCCACGACTCCAATGATACCACATCATTCCTGATAATGTTGATTCGTTATATTTTTCACCCAGTTTACAAGGTAATGGTATTCGCATTTTTATTTATTGCCTTTCATATTTTAGTTTTGCATAGCTCCAGCAACAGATATATTTGTCATTGTCATTTATAGAATTTCATTCTCCATTTCTAGTAACATTAACAATGCCGTCATTGACATTTGTTTAAGGTATTCATCATCTTCAATTTCAGTTGTGGATATTGGATCGTCCTTATCTATGAAATCATAATTTGTGTAAATCTCAACACCCTTTGCCTTTTTGCACCAAACAGCAACAATAGTATTTCCACCAAATTCAGCTATGTCTCTTTTTAAATCCTCTATAAGTTCTGAAGCATCATAACTTACATTTAAACCATCTTCATTAATAAATCCCATATAATTCCTCCTATGCAATAACAAATCTCTGATTCATTGCTCTTTCGAACATTTTGTCATACTCATTTGTTCTTTGTACGTATATTTTATCATGTTTCTCAATATAATCTAATATGTTCTTTATTTTAAAGTTCCATAATTTCTGTTCGTGAAATCCTGATTTGTAATGCCCGTTGTTGTATTTGATTCCCCTATAGTTTTCGTGCATTACTTTGTAAACACGGTCTCCGTTATGAAGCAATCTCCAATGAGATACTTCTGTGTTTATGGATATTACTCCAGCTCCAAAATGTACTTTCAATTTTCTTGCTGCACACTGTCTTTCAATTCGTTCTTCATTTAACATGTTCATCACTCCTTTATCTGTTTGATTCATTACATCTATTGTAACAAATTAAATAGTAAAACAGGTATCTTTTATAAGGAAGAATAAAAATAAATTTGTATTTGCTTCAGAGCTTTTAATAAGAATACTGTGGATCGGAATAAATAAAAAATATTTATATGGAAGATTATCCTTTGTGAGAAGGATAAATAAAAAGAATAGATATTTATTTAGAATATATACATTCGTGATTTTAAATTGAAAAAAGCTGATAAACAAAGGGATTTCATAGAAAATCGAATGTATGTTTTTTGACTGATTTTTGCGAAAAGGTTTTAAATTTAGACTAACTTTGATAATGCGTGTACAGATTTAGACCGCTTTTTTTTGAAAAAATAAAAAAACAACCTCAAAAAATGGTAAAATTTTTCGAAAATTGTCCTGTTTTATAAAAAAATCTTCTTTTCTATTTAATAAAGCTGAATATTGGTGAGAGTTATGGAAAATATGAGAACGACAAATAGACCTGGAAGAGAACAACAGGTTAGGCTTATGATTATTTAATTATGGATAATTTTGCTCTCAGTACTGAATGTACGTATTCAGGAATAAGTTCTTTATTTTTTGGCTTTTTTTCAAGTCTTGCACATGCTGAGAGAGCCATTATGATTAGTCCTTTAATGTTAGAGCCATGTGTTTCGGCTGATTCTTCATACTGCTTCATGAGAGCAGCGGTATCTCTTATTTGTTTTTGGCTTGCTTTTTTAATTCGCATTTGTCTTACAAGCGATTCAACAAAGTTATAATTGCTGTTGGTTTTAGTGTTTTGCTTAGAATCTTTCTTAAACATTTTGGAATTATACTTAATGTACAGGATTCCTCTTTTAAGGTAAATGTTGAAGAAATCTTTAATATTTTCTACGTATGAGCGAACTACTCGCTTGCTAACATTCAACATTTCGCTATATTGCAAGTAAAATTCTTTGATTTTTCGTTTGTAGCTTTGTGTATTTTCGTTTGTTATATGTGAAAGCCAGAAAACTAAAAATTTTTCATTTGGTTTTAATTTTTTAAATTCATTACTTTTATACATTTTTCGTTGAATTGATATGTAGCCTTCGCTATAAGCTCCTTCATAAGAGAAGTCATTACCTATTATGGTAACGTTAAAATCAATTGAAATTGGCTGCAATCCGTCCCATTCATCTACAGTATTGTCGTCAATGTTATTTGGTGTGCTTTTTTTGAGGGTGTATTTGATTGTCGTTCCCGGCACATATGTAATGATATTCTTTTTTGCCAACCCTCTTAATGAATTATAAAAGCTCTGCTTCGACATCTTCATTTGCTGGCACACCGATTTGTTATGGACACCATAAATGAACCCTTTCTCATCTTGTCGTCTGACAAGATATTCGAAGAGTTTCCATTCGCACTCGGTTAAGCCTATTAAGTTTTCCAAAATATTATTTTTAATTTTCATTTTTGGAACTCTTTTCTTAAAGTATTGCACAAAAAAAGTGCATATGATGAAGGTATCATATGCACACATTATCTATATTTTTCCAATTGTTGTTTTTCGTTAAAAATTAGTTCGAATCAAAAGTTTTTTTGTTTATTTTTTTAATATAAATTGAAACATTACTGTTGATTTTAATGTGGAAAATTAGTATAATACTAATAGGTTGAGTTAACCTACTAGGGTATGTGTCAGATACCTTATGTTAATGGGAACGCCAATTCCCGAATAACTTATGATCTTCAAAAAAGTTCCTGTTTGCTACAGGTTCTTTTTTTTTGCAATCATAAGCACAAGACCATAATAACACAATAAAAAGATAAAAACAATGTTTTATTTTATTAGCATTATTGTTGTTGTGGCTTATTGATAAAAAAGAACGCACCAAACTGATGCGTTCTTTTAATTCATTAATACCAAGGTACAGGCTGTTTGCTAGGAGCAGGAATACTTATTCCGTCTTCTATACAGGCTGTAATCCATTCATTCTTTGTATCCATGACATTTTCCACCGCTTCAGTGTATGTTTCACCATAAGTTATGCACCTTTAGTTCTTTTTTCTTTTCTTTTCATTATTCTTTGACGCAATTCAGCCTGTCGTTGTTCTCTTGCATCTTTTTTTGAAAAGTCATTTGCTATTAAAACAAGCAATGTGAAATAGCAAACTGAAAGTAAGACTATCGCAACAAATAAGTCAAACCCTTTATAAAATGCCTTGTCAACGGTTACATAACCTAGTAGTACACTTGTAGCAAGTGTTTGGATTAAATACCAGTTCAAAAAATGCTTATTGTTTTTTTCTAAATTTTCATTCATAGTTTACAATCTCTCTTTCTCTTATTAAAATTTAATTATGATGTCTTTTCTACTTGCCAAATAATCTGCCTGATGCAGCATTATCTGAAGTCTGTTCTTTGGAGCCGGCAATACAACATTAGAATAATTTGAAGTAGTCCAGTTTCCCATGTGTGTTTCAATGGTAGTAGCAATCTCCTCAATCTCATCATCATTGTATCCCTTTCCTTTAAACGTTCTAACTACGTTAGCTGCAAGTATCGGATGTTCATGCTTTGTGTCATGATTAATTTCATAGTCTTCCTGACTTCCAGATTTTCTAGTGTCGTGCATTATTCCAGCAATTCTTAAAATGTCTCTTTTTCTGGAGTCGTAAATATCGTTTGTTGATTCAAGCATGTAATTTAATATTCTTATCAGAGCAACAGTGTGTCGCATTAGTCCACCTTCGCCTAAAGAATATTCAGGGTGATACTTTTCTGTGCTTGATGCTCCGACATGATACCAATATTCAGGTATTGTTCTAATCATTTCTCCGGCTAAAATCCTTAAATCATCATTTTCGATTGTTCTTAAACAACCATACATTAATTCTTCTCTCATTTTTATTACTTCCTTTCCTAGTACAAAAAAAAAGACAGGGTTTTTCATTCCTTGTCTTTTAATGTTCATTATGTTGTTTTCTGCGTTCCATGTACTCATTTTCCAATAAGCTAAGTATTGCAACAACTACACGTTTTCCATATTCTCTTGATAATGGTCCACAATCACGTTCAATGACTTCCAGTATGTTGTCACATTCTGTCATTAAGTCATCCCAACATTTTTGCGAACCTTCAGCATCAACATCTTCCAATGGAATTTTTTCATAGTATTTGTTTAAAAGTGTCGCAGATAGTTTTAAAACAATACTAATCTCTCTAATTCCTATTTCTCCATAACTGTTTAAAGCTCTGAAGAATGGATTAGATATGTTGTTCTCAATACTTTCTACCGTTTGTATTAGCAGACTGTTATCATTATTTTTGGCAGCCATAAACACGCCGTTTATAATTGATCCAGCCTGCTTAATGCTAACCATTAGCCCTCTCCCAAGTCGCCTGATCCATATGAATTGCCTTTTCCGACTCTAAATATAGTTGCAAACTTGCGATTTTTGTAATAATCGGTTCGGTCATAATCTTTGTTCCGTCTGGTAGTGTTACTGAAACAATGTCAGATGGCAAATCTTTATAAGACTTGATTAAGATAACCGGTTTTAGTTTACCGTTTGTTCTTGATTTGACCTCACCTACTATCAAGTTAATAGAATCTGCTGAAATTTTCATAATGATACCTCCTTTCTTCAGCAAAAAAAGACGCACCTATTCGGATACGTCTTTCCCATAAAATAAAATAAAAAAAATAAGACTAATAAAGTCATAAACATACATGTGCTTTTGCTTCTATCAATCTCTGTTTACAGTTTATATGATATTTGCCATTATGTCAATTAAAAAAAGGTAATTATCTAATGGAACTGATATGGAAGGTTTGTAAAGAGTATTTTTTACACTTTATAAAATATATTCTTTACACTTTGTTCAAAACTTCCGCTAAATCATTTATTTTTAATTATGTTAGGTTTTTACATAACATATACGTTGTCGAACTGAAACATTGCATAAAAAAAAGGAACAGACACTTCTGCATCTGTTCCTTTCCCATTCTGTACTACAAATTCATTCAGTTATTAGATGTTCGTTTTGTGTTTACAACTTATATCCATAGGAGGGATAAGTTCGTTCAGCGACTAAACCTTTAAAACTTAAAGCTGTAAACGTGAGAAGTATGAGTTTTTGGAATTTACTGCGACATCATTCCAACTGTCATACATAAGAATCTTAAAACTTTACAAATGCATTTAAAGCTCTGGCCAAATGATTGTTAACCCATCTAATCATATAGCAGGCTCCCATGCCTGCTTTGCCAGTAGCTTACAAGAATAATTCCTGCAAATACCCATATTGCAGTTCTTATTCCTTTTACAAAACAACTTTCTTGACCTTACCCAAAAATCAATCCTGTAGTTTCCTAAGAAATACATTAAAGAAATCCCATAACCTTATATGCATTTCCGAAAATCATGCATAGATGTTATCTCGATTCAATTCTCATCATAAACTATTTTTTTTTCAATACTTCCGTTTTCTTTCAGTATAATATTTCTTTCTTGCATTATAAAAAGACGTACAGTTGCACGTCTTTAATCACGTTTACAAAAATACTAAAAAATAAGACTAATATAGTCATCCAATTTCCATGTGCTTTTGCCTCTATCAATTTCTAGTAAAAGAATAAGGTATTTGTTCATAAAAGTCAAGGCTGCTAAGAAATTTTTACACACTTTTGCACAGTGTTTATGTGATTTTGCCACAACATATTTTCATACATTGTGGCAAAATTAATTAGTTGTTTTTTGTGTTTTTTGATATGTCGAACTCTAATTTCTTGTTGAATTTTTCAGAAATACCGGGTGTAGTATCTGTTTTGGTTTCAGTATCCCTTATGACATAAGGTTTTCCGTTTGTTCCAAGAACTGTGACCGTACTGTTTGGTTGCTCATTTGTTTTGGTTGAAATCGTACCTTGCTGTTCCTTAGCTGTATTTTCAGTTAAGGAAAATTTTAATTGACCGTGTTGTGGCTTTGATTCCTGTTGCTCCGGTTCTGTTTGTTCCTTCTCTTCCTGTTCTTCGTTAGCTGGTTTAATGCCTGCATTTACGGACTTCTCATTGTCACTATTGCCGGAAGAAGGTAAGTCTTCAATGGTTTCTCGTGCTGATGAAACATCAGAAGTTTTCTGCTCCTCTATGTTTACAGTTTCGGTGGCTTCATTGTTTTTTAACTTTTCAAGAAAATCCAATAACATTCTTTCCTGCTCACTATCAAGAGTTTTAATGTCGTTTATTACATCCTCAGCCTTGGCAGGTGTTGGAATTGATGAAGTTTTTTCCTTTGATGTGTTAGGCATAGGAGTTTTGGAACTCTCTAACACTTCATTTTTCCACTCAGTAATCCTATCTAAAATGTAAGGTGGAAGTTCATCCAATCTTCCCAACTTATAAACTCCACCATATTCATTAGTAAAATCAGTCCTATCCTTTAACTTTAAAAGCCAAAAAGGAATGTTCTCAAAAGTAGGTTTAGGCGGAGTATTAAAATACTTGTTTTCATTATATCCAATCTTTTTAAACTTAAATGGCTTCGAGCCACCAATCGTAACAAACATTTCCTCATTAAGAATAAGGTCCTTGACTTCGCTGGGATAAATTGCTTGTGCCTGTTGCATGTTTTCAGATACGGAAACCTGAGTGTATGCTTTGGTATCTATCAGGCTTAGCTTATTAAAGTTTCTTCTTTCAGAGTCTAAAATGACTGTACCAACGCCGCCCATCTTCGCATAATGTTCAGCGGTGATGTCACCATCTTCGTATGCTCCTAAGCATACCTGTATGGAACAGGCTCCTAAAATTGCATTCCATACATTATCAGGGTATCTATTCATCATCTGAGGAATGTTCTGGAAGATTACAGTAATGTCTATCCCATAACCTCTCCATGTACCAAGTCCTTTTTCAAAATCAGGAATACGACAGATAGTTGGAAATTCCTCTAACCACATATGAATTCTTCTATCAGTTTTTCCTGTTGCCTGCCTTTTGGCATACCATACAGCCTTTTCAATTATGAGTTTGATGAAAACTGATACTATACAGGAATATGTATTGTTCTGATCGTCCAGGACAATAAAATATGCACATTTTTCCTTGCCCGGCAATGATATGTCTATGTCTGTTGTTCCTGTTACTTCCTTTAATGCGTCTCTTTGAAATATTTGGAGCTTTGCTGCAAGCGTAGCCAATGAGTTCGTTTTTAATCTCCCACCAAGAGACCAGTTAATGTATGTTTGTCTTGCCTTTGATTTTGTGTCTAATTCTAGGAATATGCTGTCAAGTTCAGTTTCAGAAGATTTTGATGCTAATATTTCATAAACGTGACCTAAAGTTCTTTCATCATCATCTATATCCTTTTCCTCGTACAAAACATATAAACACAGGGCTTTGAACAATGAAAATTTCATATCTATGTAAGTTGCTTCTTCTTTGCCATCTGACAAGTTTTCAACAAAAGTTCTTGCAAATTCATCAATGTTGTCTTCGTTTACATCATGTAGAATGTTCCAAGAGTCAGATGAGTAAAAATCATTAACGTTTAACTGCTTCACTATATATCCGTTCTGTTCAAAAACTGGCGACATGTCTCTATACATTTCGCCTTTTGGATCAGGTACGATTACGGATTGCTCGTTTTTCATAAGCTGCACTAAATTATTTTTTGTAAACTTGAATGATTTACCTGATTGCTGTGGTCCGCATACTGCACTGTTATGGTTAATGTCTATTTTTGGGTTTATACCTACATATTTTCCGGTTTCAGGTTCTTTACCAAATACAAGATAAGGCTGCTCATCTAACGTGTTAGTTCGAATAAGTAATTTTTCCTTGTCGTCCTCTGTTGCTCGACCGCCTGAACCCAATGCATCAGAATAACCAAATTCTCTGTCTGTTTCTGTTTCATTCTTTCCTATAACTATCATACAAAGTCTAATTACAGATACGATAACAATAACCAAAACTAAGAAAGTAAAAAAACCACCTGATGTAAAAGCTGAAAAAATTGCAGTAAACGGGTTTACAGAAACTTTACCGTTTGGAGAAGTTAGAAGATTGAATATTCCAAACAGGTAGGCAAGAAGCAATATTAAAATTATCCCACCGATATAATACCTGCCTTTGCCATCACGAATATAATCTACAATTTTATCCCTTGTTATATTCTCTTTAAGCTCTGAGATATTCGATTTTAAATCTTTATAACTCTTTTTTTTCTCTGAGGTATTATTTTCTCCTTGTCGTGTATGGCGTTTACGCTTTTCATTTTCAGTATTGCTCTGTTTACTACTTTCGTTATTCGAGCCGTGATTGTTAATTTTTTGTTTTAATAATTCTTCCATACTTGGTTTGTTGCTCATTCTATTTTTGTGCCTCCATAGTACTTTCGTATAAGTTCATTATTTGTTCTTTCGGAATCTTTATAAACACAACGTCGCTGTCGGCGAAATAATTCTCAAAAAATTCCTCATACTCCGACAATATTATTAATGCTATCATTTGTCCTTCCATGCAATAATTCTTTGCTTTTTTTATGAGCCCTAAATTCAGGTCCAACAGGTTTACAACTTTTCCGTTATCATAATCTGTAAACTCACGATTGCTGATACGCTTTACTCCCGGTAACGCATCTGCCAAAGATTCAAACAATTCCTCATTGAGCGTTTCGTCTCTGAATTTTTTGTGTGTTAGTAAGAAAGTCTGTAATTCAGGTTCTTCCATTGTCATCAAATACTTGTTTCTGTCTGTTTCCCTTGCAATGTAGTTTGTAGATTTCTTGTTCACTTGAACTCGATTAAACAGTAAGCCGTTTATGTTTTTTAGTGACGGACACAATACAATGTCCTTCAGTTCACTTCGTTCACGGCTCTGAGGAAACAGCCTGCCTATTAATCGTTTCTTTATCTGCCTTTCAGTTGTTTCAATTTTTAGAAAGCCACCTTCTGAACAGTACACCATATAACTCTCTTCAGGTGTGAGTAGCAAGCCTGTAACTCTACTTCCCCTCACTTCCTCACCCAATTCTTTTTTTATTTTATGCATGTCTATGTATGTAGGCTCTCTATCTCCGTCGGCTATCATTGCATTTCTTTTAGCATTTATTCCACCTTCAATGAATGCTAACTGACCTCTTACATGTTCCTGATACTTTTTCCTAGAGTATGCTCGATTCTCTGTAAGCTCTATGTTAAGACCATATGTATACTGTAAGTCATTATAAATGTTTTCTAATCTCTTTAAGCCTTTGTCTGTTATTGACAGCAGCTTAATGTTGTCGTCCTTCTTAACATTAATGTATCCCCTATGCTTTAACTGACGTATGTTATTGCTGATGTCTCTTGGCTTTGATTCGTTTCCAGTGTTTACACTTTTTAGTACAGCTCTAAAATCATTGATGTTGACATATTCATACAGGCTAAGTACGGTAAGCACTCGTTCTGATATTCCTTTTAAATCCGATATTTTTCTGTTCATTATTTCCTCCGGTTTGTTATTGAATAAATTATTAAAAATTTATACCACTACGTAAGTTCATACGTTTTCCACTACATTTTAAAAAAAGAAAAACGTTGAATAAGTCTTTTATTATCGGGTGTTTTTTAAAAAACGTTACGTAACATGTTATGTAACGATACACTAAATAGCTCTCGTTACACTATTCGTTACACATTTTGTTATACCATTAACATTTTATGTATTACTTTTTCTTCATCATTAATTATGTGAATTAAGGTATTATTTTTCATGTCTTTTTTAACTGAAGTGATGTAACATAAACTGCAATTATTCCCTTTGTCTGAATCTATTATTCCTGCGGTTACGATGCAGTCAAGTATATTCTTCTGCTCTATGATATTGTAGTTGTCATTGTCTTTAACTAATCCGTTTTCATTGACAATATGCTCATATACAATTATTGCATTTTTAATTGTGGCTAGATTATGTTTAACTTTAAATTCCGTTAATTTTCTTACCAAAGTATCCTCATAAATCAATCTCTTGTGGTCTGAGCATCTACTTGAAATTGGGGGCAACTTGATAATTGTATGTCCGGAAGATTGAGTTATTGAAATGTCATTTTCTTCAACAACAATCTTGTCATAGTCATTTATTACATTTTCATAATCTCCAGGGAAAAAGTTGTCTATTACATTCAGGACCTTATTTATTGATTTTACATTGGATTTTAAAATTTCCTTTGTAACCTTGTAAAGTTCCTGTTCTCCTTCTTTATTGTACAAATTCTAGACCTCCATCTTTAACAATGTATACAGCACATAATTTTTCTATCTTTAAATCGCTTAGCTGTCCCTTGTTTTCGATTATCGCTAATATGTTTGAAGTTATTTGACGACGTTCAATCTTTTTACTGATTAAACGTTCCTTTCCTTCCTCAACATAGATTATGTCAAAGTCTTCCTCATCCGTTCCCATATATACCAACAATGGATCTTCTTTTTCTCTTATGCATTCATCCAATATGAATTGTTCATTAGTGTTACATAGTTGTGCTGCAAGTGTGATAGCATATTCCAATTTACTGTCATAGTTTTCGGCTTTTCTACCTTTTAGTACATATTTGTCTTTGAATACTTCGTTTACTAATCCTTTATGAAAAGCCTGATGCATAATCATTCTTGCTTCTGTTTCGTTTAGGTTTGTGAACAGCTCAAACTGTTTAATTGTGAGCTGCCCAAATTCTCTCAATATGCCTGTTGCTTTCTTTAAATCGTAATTTCCTGTTACGTCATTATTTAAAAATGCCATGTCTTTATTTAGGGGAAAATCCCCTATCTCCTTTCTTTTTAAAAATGGTTGTTAATACGTCTTAATACGTCTTAATACGCCATAATACGTCTTAAGACGTATTATGACTTCACTTTAACTAAATGTTTCTTTGCATGTTTTCTTCTTTTATTTTTGCCAAATCACTACGGTCTGTTGTAATCAATCTATGCTCTAATTGACTTGCTTTTATGTTTATGACCATGTTGTTATTGTTTGCTATTAGCATTGCCTGATGTTTAAGAGTTGGTAGTTTTTCTGCTTCTTCATCTGTTAATCCTAATGATTTCTGAATATCTTCTATTTCGTCAGGTTTTGTCTTTAACACCATTTTTATTTCAGCATTATTAATGATTCCTTTTCCATATTTGCCATTTTCCAATGCCTGAAAATCGGATAAGTTCTGTGTAGCTCCAATCACATTGCTACCATATCCTCTAATGGTTTTGTACAAATTAAGAACGTGGTTAGCTGCAAGGCTGTTACTTGATGCTCCAATTAAGATTGACATTTCATCTATTGCTATGCTTCTCATTACTGTTCTATCTTCTTTTACTTTTGCAATAGCAAAATCCAATGCTATGAACATTCCAAGCAACAGCATATCGCCAGACAAGTTAGATACATCAATTACAACTAATTCATTATCTAAGTTTGCATTTGTCTGTTGATTGAAGTTTTTTGCTGAGCCATGAACAAAACGTCTAAGAATAATAGCCATTCTTTTGCAGGCGGGTATTTTCTCCAAACGTTCGAAAACGTCACCTAAAATTGGCATTTTCTTCAATTTGTATCTTCCAGTTTCCTCATCCATAATTTTGTTCCCATTTTCGTCTTTTAAATATAAAGATTCGTTATCTTGAAAGATTTTAAAATCCCTGTACGTATTCATAAGAACGTCATCAAGAAGTTCTTTTTCTTCATAAGACATATCTGGAATCATTATCGAAAACCAAATGAGCAAACTTTGTATCTTTTCTACCAATAATGAATTTTCCATAACATTTCCATCTATGTACTTGCTTGATTCATTATCTGTTACCCTTATTTCCATTATGTTGATATTTTTGTCAGAGGCAGGTCCAATGGAAATAAATTCGCCTTTCCACTTGTCACACAATCTTGCAAACTCAAAAGCCTTATCGGGAGCTAATACGATTGTTGGAATGTGCTTTGCTCTTTGCCTTCCTATCATTGTTGAAAGCAAGTATGTTTTTCCTGCACCTGATGTTCCAAGAATTACAATATTAGCATTGCTGTACTTTTTGGTGTTGAAAGGATTAATTGTGACAAGAGAATTGTTTTCTTCAGACGTTCCGAAAAGTATACCATCTTCTTCTGTCATTTCATAACTTGTAAACGGATAAAATGAAGTTAGCCCGTCTGTAAGCATATTTTGTTTGCTTACCCTATATATGTCTTTTGCTAAGTTGCAAAATGGCATATATGAATAAAATGCATCTTCCTGCAAGTTGCTTAAACTGTTATATTTAAAATCGCACACTTTTAAATATTTTTTTACTTCCTTTACCTTATATTCCCAAGCCTCTTTGTTCCTTGCAGTGACATATATAAGTGTATTTACCCAGTAGAAGTCTTGTCCGTTTTTTAACCCTTCTCTAATATAAGTACTTGATTGTATTGAATCCATTATTGTATCAATCTTATCAGAGTCACTACCACTATTATTTGCATCATTCAATCGCAATTTGTTAAACTTTCTAGTTTGATACAATTTATTAGACATTGCCTGCCTATTTTCCTTTGTTACGAAAATATCAACATCAATACCCTCACCTAAAGTTGTAAACCTACTTATCCATGTATCGGGAACATCAGTCAGATAACCATTTGAAGAAATGGCTATTGCTGACATATATATTCCATCTACAATTACATACTTGTTATTCATAAAATCAATTTCTTGTGGAGATATATATTCTCTTAATTTTATTTTGCTAACATCTGTATTTTTAGGACTAGCACTCAGCCATCTATCTTCAAAGTCTTCCATATGAATGTCGAAAGGTATTTCAGTAGATAATTCACGATTTAAAATGGTATATAATATTTCAGCTTGTGCCATTGTTGGTGACTCTGAAAAGTCGTATACTTTGTTTCCACAATTGCCTAGAAATCTTTTAGCGGTTGCTTCAGCATCATCTAATTGTCTTTTCGCAGCGTCAAAGTTGTTAGCAAGGATTCTACTTTCAGGCTGATATTCTATAATCATATAATATGTTCTTGATATTGCCTCTCTTGTTGCAATGTCAGATATGAAATTGATCTGATCGTCGTAAAAATCTAAGGCTGAATCGACCTTCTCTCTAGCTTTGTCCATGTCTATCTTTCTAAGAAAATTTCTTATCAGACTTTGTTTCGAAATACATTTTATCTGAAATTTAGAAGGTGCTATTTTAAGATATTTTTGAAACTCAAATATGATGTTTTCTTTTTCTGAATCAGCTTTTAAACTGTAATTAACTGGTGAAATCTGTAATATTTTAAGAAAACGACCATCAGTAGTTTTGATTATTCCTCTTTCTATATCTTGCAACGGAATGTATTCAGAAGCTAAAGTTAGAGGAATGTGCTCATCATCAATGTTTTCATATTCTTTTTTGCTTTCATTGCCTAATACGTTTTTTATGTGCTTAAATCTTTGTTTTATTGATGCTAGGTCAATGTCAGTTTGTTTTGATTGTGATTTTGAGGCGTTATTTGCTTTAGCAAGCTGTTTTTTAGCCTCTTTCAGCTTCTTTTGGTTACTTGCCATGTTTTCTTAGTTCCTTTCTATTAACGCTTTTTTTTGCTTTTTTTAGCATAATATCCTTATTTCTTTCACGCAAATATTCTGGTGAAGGAGTTGAAAGAACTCTGCGTCGCTTCATAAAACGTATATAGTTTGACAAAAACTTAGTCACGCTCTGACCTTCAATTCCCATAATGCAAAAAACAGTAATAGGAATTAATCCTAAAGCAATGTACATATCGTACTTTAGTGGCAATTTTAAAATGTAAATGAAAAATATGTATAAGCCATCAAATATTGCTGTTTCTATAAAATTCCGTATTTTTCCATCCATGGTATTATAATTGCCCGGAATTGTTCTTAGTGCCATATGTTTGTATTTTCCTCCTTTCGTTCTAAATAGAATAATAAACGATTTTTATAACCACAACTAGAGCATTTAAGCAAAAAATAACGCTACTTATAAACTTTTGCGTTACAGGTAGCGTTACACTTATTATTTTTTATTCTTTTTCTGACTGTTTACAATTCGATATGCTTTATATAGACTCTTTCTGCCTACAACATTATAGGTTCCAACAGGATCACCAGCTTCGACACATTTTCCATCTTTCAAATATATTGCCACATGTCCGATTCCGTGAGCACCTTTGTTATATCCATTGCTAGCATTAAAGAACATTATGTCTCCCGGTTGCAATTTATTGGTATCTACCGAACCTGAACATATTACAGTATATCCTTTTTCTTCCAGATATGCCTCCATGCTGGATGCTGTATAATTTTTTCCAAAATCAAATCCCATTCCATAGTAATAACAACATGCAACAAATTCGGAACAGTCGTAAGTGGCTTTATATTTCTTCGCACTTGGTAATCCGTTACTATTCAAAAAGTCAGAACGGGCATTTGAATATTTCTTTCCCACTACCCTATCTGATTGAGCATATTGCAAAACTTTAGCAATATCTCCCTTAATGCCTTTCATGCTTGTTATATTCTGACAAAATTTATACGTAGTATTATATCTATTTACATAGTCACATAATACTCCATTATTTGCTCTTGCTGAATGAAGTGCATCTAATGTTATGGTTGTCTTTGAAAATGAGTTTACAACTGCTTTTGTTTGTTTTGGCGACTGATGATACATTACGGCAAAGTATACCTGCACCTTCATGTCGGTTATTTTATATGTGTTTACAGCTAAGTCAACATATCCTTTTGCCCTTTTTGCCATCAATTCTTTCTGACACTTAATTCCAAATTCTGTTTTGATTAATTTCGATATGCTTGTGTAATCGCTGTCACTTTTTGGTTTCCAATACGTACTTTCCCAATTTGTATCCGACAAAATATCCTTATACAAGGAATCTGATATGTATTTTAGAGATTCTTTCTTGTAATTCTTACAGATGTTTCTAAGCAATGTATGAGCATTCTCACCGTAAAACTGATATGCTCCTGCCGTTATGGTTTTTTCACCACTTGAATTAGCATAAGGTTTAGCAACTGAACCCCAGTTGTTAGAACTTTCGACCTCTGCCAGTATGGTTGCAATGTAACTGTAAACATCACCTTCAGAGTAAATACCACCAGTATCGACATAGGAATCATCATTTTCACTCACAAGAAGTTTTGTGAAGTCTACTTTTTCATTAAGACCTTCCAACGTCTTACCCTCATTTTTTCCACCTATCTGTTTATCTGCATTAGCCTGTGTGTACTGCAATAGGTTAAAAGCCTGTTGCAAAGCATCACCATTTTCAAAGCCATATGCAACCCTGTATTCATCATCACCGTATTTTGACAAATCAGGATAGTATGTGAAAATTTCAATGATTACGCTTGTAACTTTTCCATTTGCGTCTTTTTTTTCTGCTATGTCATAGTTTAAGAATGAATGGTCGGTATATGTTATCTTAACTTCTCTTTTTCCCTTTATTGAACCAGCAAATAAATGAAATAATGGACTGTAAGATGTTTTTGATTGTTTTGCCTGCTTATTGCAGTACGTATTGAGTGCTTTTAGTACATCTTCAGCTCCTACTTGTAAACAGGTTACGTCCCATTCCTTGTTTACGTATTCTTTTATTTTTAAGTCTTTATTTACATCAATTGAATCAAGAGGGTTCTTGTTTTTAACCGTACCTTCGTTATCATAAGTGTATTGTGATTCTCTATAATCTTTATCCCAAGAGAATGTTACAAGGGATTTTAGCTTTTTATTGTTATTGCCTGCCTTTGTTAGTTTGTAACCTTTTGCATTGAAAATTAATTTATTAGAAATAACGTTTCCATTCATGTCTACTGTTAGCACGTTTTTTACCGGAACATAAAAGTATTCATCATTTTTATTCGTTTTATATGTTGTTTTAATTTTTGCCTTGTACGTAAAACTTGCTTCAAAGGTTTTTACTTCAAGGGATTCCCCTTTTCCTGAATAAAGTATTGATAAGTTATTTGCAGCTTCTTTTAACTTATTACTTGCATCCTCTAAAGAGCTTATTTTACTTGTTCCGGTGCTATCAGAATATTCTAAGTATTCAATTGCATCAATGGATAACTTGTTAATGTCTAATGAGCCTACGTTGCTTTCTGTCAGAACACTTCCGACCTTTCCACCTTCTATGTTGTATTCTTCATCCAAATTTACGTCTAGGGCTGAACCTGTTGCCATTGCATAAAATGACCTTTGAAGAAAAGCTATTCTCTTATGTTTCATTTTTTCTGAATTATCGTTGTTTAAGAAATAGTCTATAATGTACTGCCTGTTGGGATACACATAGTAAATTTCTTTTGCAAAGTATTCTGCAAAGTTGTTTAACCAAGATTCTATGTTTGTGTTTACAATTGAGTTTCCATTGGAATCTTCTCTCTTACTTACTGTATTCACATCTTTTACGTTCATTATATATTTTTCATAATTAGTCTGCTTTCCGCTTTTCTTGTTAAACCAGTCATAAACGTATAAGTTATTTATTGACTTATCGTATTTTGACTCAGCTTTATGTGTATAATACGGAGAAAAAGGCTGATAGCCGTAACTTTCGTCTTTGTTCCATAGGCTGTTAAGACCTTTTTCGAACCAGTTATCAAGAACGTACATATTATAGCCAAGCATTACGCCCTTTGCATAATAGCAATTTCCGCTTGAATAATCTTTCTCATATTTTGAACCAGATATGTTTCCGGCATTTGATTTATTGGGCTTAAATGACATCCAACCTGTTTTTAAATAATTTGCATAGTTTATTTTGGAATAAGCCATATTCCCTTTTCCGGTTTCAACATTGGACCATATTTGACGGGATACATTTGGATAGCCAGCTATCCCATCATTGCTCTTAGCTTTTCCATCTGTTGTTGCGTACTTCATGAATCCCCAAGAGCCACAATTAACTTCTTGAAACCAGTTTGGCAAGCCACCTTTAGTTCCCTCATATATATAACCTAAAAAGGAAGAAGGATATACATAGTCAGAGTTTTTTGCCATATTGAAGTGATAATAGAATGGAATTGTATAATATGAGTTATTGATCCATTGCGTGAAGCTCAAAGATTCTTTTTTTCCGTAACCGGAGGCTTCCTTATAACCCTTCAAGTAATTATCGTTTATTTTAATGTTATTTACATCTACACCTGAATCAATGTAGTCTTGTATTTTGTTTAGCACACTTTGAGCATAATATTTATTCTCACTTTTGTCATAAGTTACCCAATTAGCCTTTTGTCCTTGAACTCCGCTATAATTTCCTTTTAATTCTTCTTGTGTGTATGCAGAAGTTCCACCGTAAACTAGTTTGGTATATCCATTATCAAACTCTGAATTGCAAACAAAAGATATGAATTCAGGATCATGTACGTATGAATTAACTTTTGTTTCAAATTCATCATAATTATTCTGAAGGAAGTATTTAACAAGTTCAGGATTTTCCTGAGCATATTGTTCAGCATTAAAAACTTGACCGAATATGTTTACAATCATTACTGTAATCATTGTTACGCATATTACAGGGACAAGAATACCCCCGAACAGACTACAAAAAATGATAAACGGTAATTTTATCAGTTTAAAAACTGCTTTAGCTCCAGTGCTAGCAGCTTTCCGTCCATATTTTTTTCTTAAATGCTGTTTGACTATATTTTTGGTAGCTTCTTTTGTTGTGGAGGGTTCTTTGTCATATGCGTCTGTAACTACTGCCATATTAGTATGAAACTCCTTTCGTTATTGTGCTTTGTCTCTAACAATAGGACCTCTATGTCCTTGTATTGTAGATTTTTTCCTTTCTCCCATATATTTTTCAATGTGAATGTAGTGCTTTCCATCAGGCGTATATCCCTCACAAGGATTTCTGTCGGACATAGCTCTATTAGTTGCTTTCCTATGTCTTGCAATTTCATCTTTGCTTATTTCAGTATTATCATATCTTGTAAACTTAACATATCTTGTTTGACCTGTTGGTTTGCCGTCTGAATCTACAAGTCGCTGACGAGCAATACCCGTTGTTGTTCCGTCTTTTGCTTTGTATAAAGTGCTACAATATTCAAGATTGTTAATTGCTGAAATTTTAGAACCTTTTGGCAGGTTTGTATTATACTTAGCCATGCTTTCGATTCTTCCGCTTTTGGCACTAATACATTTGGAGCCGTTGCTTGACGTTTCGTATTTAACGGGAACAGAGCCTTCAGTTCTTGCATTGCCATATGAATAGGATTCGCCGCTGCCTATGTTTACAAGATTTCCGTCTTTTCCGAGGCGATATTTGTCGCCATCCAAATCAGAACTCCATTCTTTTACTGCAAAGTTTCCATTATCGTCAGTAGTCATTGCATATTCAGTTGTATTATTGCTGTCTAAATCAGTTTTCCTTATAGCCACGTTTCCGTCAGGTGTTTCAGCCATATAGTAATTTCCATCATCACTAGAAATCAAAGCAGAACCATTTTCCAAATCGGAAACATTTGTAAACGCATTGCTTGTATCATCAAGACCATTTACATTTTCGGTATTAATACCTGCATCTGCGACAGAATATCTCTGAGAGGTATTTTCGGCAGTAATATCGTTGTTAGCTTTTAATACCATGTTGCCATCTTCGTCTGTTTCAAATTCTGATTCATTGTGCATAATTCCGTCTGAACCCATGATATTGTCTCCTGAAGGATCAGAAACAAAAGCATTATCATTTTCTTTTCCAAGAACATCTTGTGAAAGTGGATTAATTTCATTACCTTCATTATCATATTTAGCTGAACCCTGACTGAAAGCATCAATTAAGGATTTGTCTTTGATTTCTGAAGGAGATTTTATTGAAAAATCGGGCTTGCTTGTTGTTCCTTTGAGTTTGTCAATCGCCACCTTAGTACCTTCTCTTGTTAAAGAATGTCTTAATTCGCCAACACTTCCTGCAATTAAAGCAGAGAATCCTGAAACACTATCAGGTAAACCGACTGCTGTAAGTCCCAGTTTTTCAATGTAACGCTCTAATTCATATGTCATTTTTAAGAAAAATATTGCAACAAAAAATGCAAACACAACTTGAACAAGGTCGCTGGTTGCAGAGTAATGAAAAGCATTAAATACAATAAATGTAGAGAGTCGCATAAAAATTGCAGTCAAAGCAAGTAACACGGAATAACTTACCAACATTCTTAACCATTCGGAAAAAATTTTTTGTGTGCTTTTGGAAGGTGCACAGGTAAAAGCAAGAGGACAAAAATACAAAAGTATTAAGAAGATAACAAAACGATATATAAATCGTGAACAAATTTTTAGACATTTCCAAGCTATTACTAATACTAGCAAGCCATATATTACTGCATAGGCTAACAATCCGATAAAATGAAGTGTAAAACCACTGAGAGAATTGTTCGTACTTACGTCAAAAAAGGCTGAAGCAACATCATTAATGGTTGTTTTTCCATTTTTTGTGGCAGTATATTTCGAGCCTGTATCTCCATCTGTTCTCTCTGAAGAAAAGCCGATAAAATTTGTTACTTTGTCCATGCCTTTAGCAAGAGTTTTCTTTATATTTTTACCGTTATTATTTTCTTTTGTTACAATTTTTGTTGTTCCATCTGCATCGTTATCAGTTCCCACGTCTAACAGCGTTGATGTGAGTTGTATCACTATTCCCGGCTCAGTATCACCGTTAGTTCCGGTTGTACCTCCAATTGCACTTATCACAAGTGGCGATAAGCAAATCAAGACACCAAAAATAGCTCCTCTTACAAGTAAAACAATGGGTTCATCTCGTGATGTTGAGTATTTTCCAAACATTGTGAGTGTTAAATTCCAAACCAATAGAAAAATTAGTAGTGCAACACAAAAAGGTATTAAGTAATTAATACTAAAGTTATAAACAGGCGACAATATCTTGATGATAATGTTTTGGTTGCCTGACATAAACTTATCCATGGTATTGAAGATGATTCCAGCAAGAGATTGACAAAGATTGCCAAAGAAATCGGCAACAAATTCTAAAATCCATTCTACAATACTTATTATGACATCCATCATGTCACGTACCTCCTTTTTTATCTAAAAATTTCTTATCTATACTTTGCAACAAAAATAAAACCACAACTAGAGTAGTTGGATAACTTTTTTCATTTACTGTTAAAAAAAACCACTATTACGCTAGTGGCTTTTTAACTAGAGAAAATTTGAATGTAAATTTCTCAAAAAAATATGATTTTATTTTACAAGTTTGAACTCTTCAATAAATGCCACTACAGCAGTTATTGAAATAATTGCTACATAGCAAACAACAACTCTTTTTAGCCAATCCCATGCTGCGGCTACTACATTATCACGTTTAGAAAACATAATTGATAGCAAGCAGACGATAATCACTACGCCAACAACAGCTCCAGCAAATATCAACAAATCTTCTTTACCATTAGTGGCTAACTTAACAAGTTTATCTGTTATCTTATAGTGGGCTGCAAATGATGTCTGAATAGTTGATAAAAAACAAAGTCCCATGACAAATACAGAACCAAGTCCCTTTGATAAGATTGCTTTTAATTTCTCTTTTTTCATAAATTATTTTTCTCCTCTCCTAAAATCGTAAAAAAAAGAGAAAAGAACTCCCTTGAATTCTTTTCTCTATCAATCTGTCAATAGAATAACATTTATTTTATTAAATTGCAACCCCTAAAAAAGACATATTTCGGAGTTTAGCATTGATAATTTATTCTGCGTACTATTTTCTGCGTATTTGAAAACCTGTATCGTTTATTGTTATCATTTTCATACTATATTCTAATAATGCTTGGTATAGTGCTTCAGAAAAAGTAGCACCTTGCGACCAAGCTATATCCTCTAATTCTTTTTTTTGCTCAACATTGATGTAGCTTGTTAGCAATGCATTTCTGGATATATAATTTGGTTCTCCCCGTTGTATCATAATTCTTCCATCTATGATTTTATTACCAGTAAGGAAATGTCTTATTGCCTTTTTAATAAAAACAACCTTTGTTATTTCTTCACGTTCTGTTAGAAAATCAATTATGTTTTTTAGTTCTTGTGTTATGTAGCTTGAAAATGGGACAATGTTTTTATTGATTTTAGCCATAATTTTAATATCCTTTCTAAGTAGGAAAAGTATTATCTATTTTTATTAATTGTCAGTTAAGATATTTGTAAGTTTTTTAATCAACTTAGTATATTCTCTTTCCTGCTTCTTAGTAAAATAAATTGTATTATCTCTAATGTTATTCAACAATTCTTCTACATCAGAGTGAACTTTATCAGTATATTCTTCTTTAGGTTCTTCTTGCTTAAAATTATCAACATCAATTGGAGCTATTTTTTGTTTTTTTGCTGCTTTTGCCAGATTGTCCTGTTCCATAGGTGTAAGAATATCAACTGCCCTTTCTGCAACACCAATGCTTATTTCATCATCTAATACAGAGTTTATTAAGTTTTCTGTAGCATTATTTTCAATTTTGTCGTATCTCTGTATTTGTCCTCGTGACATACCGGTTGCTTTTACTAATATGTCTCTTGTCTTTTCACCTTTTATTTGAATGTCTTTATTCTCCATATTTATTACGTCTATACCATTTGCTCTTAATTCGTCAATTATTTTTTTCCATGCTTGAACTTCAATATATTTATCAGAATCGGTGTATTTTCTTGATTCTTTGTTAGTTGTGACTAACGCATATTGTTCCTTTGCATCATCTGATAATGGTAATTTAATTTTATCTAAGTCTTTAATTATACATGGAATTAAAGTGTTCTCATTCCATTCCGTAACATTTGGATTCTTAATTAATTCATCTATTGCTGTTATTCGTCGTTCTCCACCTAACAGCATATATTCATTATCATTTATTTTCTTTACATTAAGAGGTGAGGCAATTCCATAATTTCTTATGGATTCTGCTAATGAATCTATATCATTGATGCTGTATTTATTTTTAGGATTTGTTTTAATTTTATTTCTGTCAAGATTTACTATTCGCATTTTTATTATGTCTTTTGACGCTTCATTAAGAAGACCTTCTCCAAGTCGTACTTTACTTTCTCCTTCAATTACGCCAATATTTAAACTTTTTCCATCTTTATTTCCTTTAAGTGAGTTAATGCTGAATTTACTCATATGTATCTCCTTTCAATTTAGGTAACAACTTTGTCACCTTGAAGTTAAGTTTAAGTTTAGGTGACAAAGTTGTCACCTTGAAGTTAAGTTTAGGTTTAGGTGACAAAGTTGTCACCTTGAAGTCGGGTTTAGGTTTAGGTGACAAAGTTGTCACCTAAAGTTGGGTTTATTCATTCCTATGTAAAATATATTCTGTAAGTTTTATATAATCCCTTGTAGCTTTACTTTTATTTTTCCCGTTATCGTGAGCTAATAAAGGGATTTGCATAAGAGTGATTTCTTCAAGATTTTTACTTGTTGCTATTGTTATTGGTAAGATATATTCTCCGAAAGATTCATTTAGCAATTCATATACGACCTTTGACACATTTTTTCTGCCATTCCATTGAGTAAAGAATATTCCACCTATTTGTAATTCAGGATTGCTTTCCTTGACGACATTAACTATGTTCATAATAATAGCCACACCAAGTAAGGAACAACCATCACATTTAAGTGGTATGTAAATTTCGTCAGCCGCAACTAAGCCATTAATATTAACAATTGATAATGAAGGACTAGTATCAATTAGACAATAATCATATTCATCTTCAACCTTTGCAAGATGTTTTCTCAACTTAAATTGTTGTGGAGAAATTACATCCCCTTTAATTCTTTCCTCGGCTTCAGATAACGTTAAACAGCTCTGAATAATGTCTAAATTTTCATAATCCGTATGTAAAATGCAATCGTGAATATCAGCATTTCTATCAAGAAGTAATGTTTCTACGCTCTTTGTCTTGTTTTCAAAGTTCCCCATATATATTTGTTTAAATATGCTTACAAAGTCAACATCGCTGTAAATCATAGTAGTATTCATTTGAGGATCCAAGTCTACTATTAATACTTTTTTGTTGTATTTTGTAGCAAGCATGTGTGCGACTGATACAACAGTTGCAGTTTTTCCAACTCCACCCTTGTTATTTATAAACGCAATTTTTTTCATTTATATAATCCGCCTTTCAATATTATTCTAACAAAAATATTGTATTTCTTTTACGATGCACTGTCAAGCAATTGAAACAATAATACATTAGATGTGGTAAAAATATGGAAATATGATATAATTTTTTCAGAGCAAAACAAAAGATACTAATACAAAAAAGTAATTTGATAGAATTATATTGTGGGAGGTATATTGATGAAGTTTTTCATTGAAGATAAGATTCTTCATTCAGTTAAACTTAGCAATGCTGGTTATTCTGCTACTAATCAAGGTAAGATAAATACGTATAATTTGCTGAAAGAATATGCTCCACTAAAAAAGAGAATTAATCTCATAGACACTTTACCCAAACAAATGATTACGTTGGCTGGTCTATCTGACAAGATAGAAGAAGTAGAGCAAATACAAGTCTTTCAAACGATGCTCCAGACCATCTTTTTTCTTCGAATACATATGATAGATATTCATTTTCATGTTGGAACGTTCTTGTAATGGGAATATATCTGCTCACCTTTTTTCCAACATTCTTAAAAACATCTATTATTAATGTTTCTTCATCAAGTTTATGGAATTTTACGGCTCTGTAATAATTAATCGGAGTACCATTAGCTTCATCAAGGCTTGGTTCATCAATTGGTAATAATTTCTTGTTAAACATGTAAACACCCCCTTAATTATCAGATGCGTTTACAGTTTCTACATTATTATTAGAAACTAATGATTCATCTATTACAAATTCCTGCTGTTCAGAGTCTTTTTCATCATCTTTTGGTTTAGGTTTTTCAGTTTCTTTCTTTGGCTTTGGCTTTGCTTTTGTTTTTCTTGTTTTCTTTGGCTTTTCAGCAGCTTGTTTCTTGGCATCTTCTGCCTTTTTCTTGGCAATGGCTTCATCAAGGCGTTCCTTTTCTATTTTTTTTCGGTCATCAAGATTATAATAATCTCTTATCCAACCAAAAACCGTAGCAGAATTAATACAAGCTACTCCAGAGAGTGCATATTTCGTTGCATTTTCTGTCAGAGCTTTATAACATCTTGATAATTCCTTCCAATTCTGAAAAGCCTTAGCTTTTAAGTCTTCATCTGCAAGAATAAAGTCAACAATAGCCTTTAACTGATTTTTGATGAATGTTTTTTCTGTTTCTTCCTTTATATTTTTAAGTAAAAGCTCCTGCTCCTGTTCAAGTTTTTCTTCTATAGACTTATAGAACGGAACTATAACCTCAACATTTGCAGTTTCTTCAGAATTTTTTTTTAATTCATCTTCCCTTGATTCCTCTAAAGTAAGTGATTCGCCCAAAATAAAGTCATCAATTGCTCTATTTGTAATTCCCTTACCTGATGCTAAAGCTCTTATTCCTTCAAAATTTCCTTCTTTCAACATTTCTCTTGCTTTTGAGTTTAATTCAATTAATTCTTTCTTATTCATCTTTATTTCCTCCTAAAAAAATAAAGAGGATAAGATTTTTCTTATCCTCTACTTATTATAAACATACGATTTACTACGCAACAGCTTCGGTGTTTACAGATTCCTTGTAAGATAATTCTACCTCATCAATAAATGCTGCTAACATTCTTCCTGCATATGCTTTTTCTTCCGGTTTCGTAAACTTATCCATAATTTTTTTGGACTCGTTTACAACATCATACATCTCTTCATCAGTCTTAACTTTACAAACATAACTTTTATAAATTGAAAACGTCTCCATTAAAATCTTGTATGCTATATCCGTTGTTAAATAACCATATGATAATATGGCTCTTGCCATTGGATCAGCAACTTTTAATGGGCATTTCATAATGTTTTCCGTAATTAAGTCGTAATTATGAGCTGTTACCATCTGATAAAATCCATTTAGTAATCCTAATGTTATTTCTTTCTCTTTCATCTTCATTACTTCCTTTCTAAACTAATTCTGAATAAACAAAAAAACGTACCTATGGCACGTTCCAAACTACAATGCTATCTATTTTCCTAACGATAGCTTTTAATAATTTCATTCCCTCCTTTCCCTGTTATATGATAATAAAAAGGGAAAGCCATAAAAAGCATATCCCTTTAATAAAAAAATAAGAGATACACTTTCTTATAATTAATAATGTATCAAAAAAAATAAGACCAATAAAGTCATTAACATACATGTGCTTTTGCCTCTATCAATCTCTATTAATATACTAAGTTATGTAAGCTAAAAAGTCAATATAAAGCATTTCTGTTGATTTAAGTTTTTAAAAATTTAGTGTTATAAAAAAGAGATAATTTTATATAAAAAGGTTGACTGCTACTGCAATGCAGTACATAATAATAGTATAAAATAATTTTGCAAAGGAGTTTAAAATTTATGAAAAAGTCGGAAATAACAAAAGATTTTCTTTTGGAACAATTAAAAAAACATTTATTATATGAAAATGATGTTGACTGGAGCAATCGTTTCAAGGACTATCTAAGACAAGGATTAAAAGCTACAGAAATCGCTTATAAGGAAAGTGATGAATTTAAGTTGTTGGAAGAGTTTAACAATGATGATCTTGTGACCGATATAAAAAAGGATATTAATGATGAGAATTATGTTATGGATTATGACACATTTGAAAATTATAACGAGAGCCTTGATGATTGTACGTACCATGACATAGAAAAAGAATATAAACGTTATGAAAAACGTTTAAAAGAAATAGAAATTGCTGCTAGTTTATATGCAGAACACATTTCTACTTTTCCAGATGAACTTGAATACAAAATTAATTTTTCTGATAAATCAGTTTCAATATATATTGTTGTCAACATTGTTCCAATAAATGAAAATAGAGAAAAATTTATGCAGAAAGATGGGTTCTCCCCTTCATTTGATGACCAATACGAAGAATGTTACACTGAAGAAGAATTAAATGCCTTCAACGAATTAGAAATTAGGTTGTCAAATCATAATTTCGGTGGAAATGAATTTATAAGCTATAGAAAAGATTGCGTCAATTGTGTTTTTAATTTCTAAATTTTAACAAAAAACCGATTGTTGATTAGGCTTATTTCAAGCCTGTTAACACAAATAAAAAAAGAAAAATCTTCTATAAGTGCTTAAGATTTTTCTTTTTTTTATTTTACAACAAATTAATTATTTTCTTATTCAGTATAAATAAAAAAATATTTTCACTATCTAGTAGGCATTTTATATTAGTATCTAAATTGTTGTTACGTACTATTATCAATGCTATCTGACAAGCAGACATTTTTAATTAGTACTAAATTTATAATTGATGATCAGTTACGAGCAACCTATCCAGTAGGCATTTTACAATAGTACTAAATAAAAGAAAACGCAATTTATGAGTATTAACCTACCCAGTAGGCATTTTACAATAGTACTAAATTGGGCAATTCAAAACAATAAAATAGAAACCTATCAAGTAGGCATTTTGCAATAGTACTAAATGAATTAGAAACTATTCTAGAAGAAATTACCTACCAAGTAGGCATTTTGCATTAGTACCAAATTTTACATCTTCGTTTACTGATTTCTTACCTACCAAGTAGGCATTTTACAATAGTACTAAATCAATATATTATCCTTCATTATTATACTAACCTACCAAGTAGGCATTTTATATTAGTATCTAAATTGTTGTTACGTACCATCATCAACGCTATCTGACAAGCAGATATTTATAATAAATTATTACCTATCCAGTAGGCATTTTGCATTAGTACTAAATATAAAGAGCAAGTTAGATAGCATTATGACCTATCAAGTAAGCATTTTACATTAGTACTAAATAAACAAAGACATAATCGAATATCTAATTACCTACCAAGTAGGCATTTTACAATAGTACTAAATCTTTTTATCTCAACTTTCATTAACCCAAACCTATCCAGTAGGCATTTTAACTTATTATTTAAATAATAAGTATAATGTTTATTTTGTTATATCTAACAAGTAGACATTTTAAATTATTATTTAAATTGTCAAAATAATACATTGAGTTACACATCTAACAAGTAGACATTTTAAATTATTATTTAAATATGAAGGAATATATGATACTTGGGATTTATCTAACAAGTAGACATTTTAAATTATTATTTAAATGAGAAATAATGACAGTCAAGGCTCTATCTAACAAGTAGACATTTTAAATTATTATTTAAATCCTTGCCTCATCATTATAAACAAGACAAGGACTTATATCACTGCTATCTATTATGTAAGTTTAACAACTTTTTAGGTATCTTTCAAGCTAAATATAAAATTATTCAGCATTAAGACTAAGGTTTGCAATTTGAATTAAATATAATACTGCTTAGCAAGTTCTACTGCTTTTTTATACAAATTAATGCTTTGAACAATCTCCCTGCAATTGGAATCTGTAATAATGGTATGACTTACAGGAGAGACATAGTATGCTTCATTTGAATCAAAATTATACATCTGTAATATTAATTTAATGCTTTCATATATAGCGTTTACATGACTTTTATTTTGTTCATCATATATTGAGTAAAGATTTTCTCCAGTTCTAAAGTCTAATCCATTCTCCGATAAGTTTTGTTTGATGTAATCAGTAAGATTGACTCTCTCTGTTTCACCATTCTGCCTTATGATTCTTTCGCCAAAGCTATCGCAAATAAATGTATTCTTATACTTGCTGTTAAATTTTTTTGAATCATATTCAAGTTCAAATACATTCTTTTCATTATTAAAATTAAAATTTTTAAATTTATTTACAAGATTTTTTCTTTGAGATTGATTCTTGGCAAATGGGCTTTTTAATAAAACAAACTCTGAATTAATGTCTTTCATTGCCATGTAAAACGCTGGGATTTGCAACACAATTCCGTTTAGTTCTTTTTCAAAATCTTTATCTTTACCCACGTGTGTTAGATTATATGGATTTAACACACCTCCGGGTTCAGTATCTTTCTTAGATACATCATTTAAAAATTGTAATTTATTAATTAGGGCATTCTTGAATTTTTCATACGTTCTTGTAGACAACAGATTGAACGAGCCTCCATTTACTGTGGCTTTTTCCAATACAACCATTGCATCATATTTAAGTACCAGGTCAGCAACTTCTCTTATGGCGTATGAAATATAGCCGTCCAGTAAACCACTTGTACTTTTTATTTCTTTCCACGACAACGCATCTTTCTTTTTCAAGTCCTCTGCTATTTCCAGTTTTTCCTTGTAATTTACACCTTTTACTACGTTTAAGGAGCGTTTTTCTAAAACATTCATTTTATCATCAAAGACAACTGCGTAAAGAAAATGGTTATTACTTCTTGTTATTACAATAGTGTTATGTGGCTTTTTTAATTTTTCAATTGCCAGTGAATCTACCTTTTCTTTTGAACTGATATTTCCTATCTTAACGGGAATATGAATTGAAAACTGCTCCTTTGTATATCTCTCGTCTTTTATAATTTCTCTATCGCATACCTTTGCAACAATTCCATCTACCGTTGTGCCTTGAATGTTTTTAGCAATTTCTGAATATTCAGAACCTATTGTTTTTCCATTGTCATAATGTTTGTTTACAAGTATACTTCCTTTTTTATGAATGTATGGATTTTTAATTTGTGGCTCTCTGTAAAATACTTCTGCATTTCCCAACAACCTTATTAGCTTACCGTTTTCATTTTCATCTGAAAATAGAGCATCAATATACTTTTCGTGAATTGATTTCTTAAAGTTGTATCTGTCATACTTGCTACTTATTTTAAATAAATATATGCATCCATTATCCACCAATTCATCAATTATTGATTTTTCAATGTACTTCCATTTTAAAATGTATCCCTGTTTTTGCAGGTCGTCGCAAAATTCATCATATGATTCATAATGCTCCTTATATTTAAAGTTATACGATCTCCATGTTTCATGCTTTTTAATCTTTTCTTTTATAAAGTCAATTATGAATGTTAAGAACTTCTCGTCATCATTATATTCCTTCTTTTTAAATCTGGTAAGTTCAGGCTCAGGTAATTGAGAATTAACAAATAATCGTGGAATTGATTTTTTTACATCAGACGTAACACTATATACCATTTTTCTATAACATTGCTTTTCTGTTTTTTCTTCTGTTAGACTTTCCTTTATGGTTCGTGAAACTGAGCTCACACTTTTACCATTTGCCTTACATCCAATTAAATTGTAAATTCCAAGATATTTGCTGCCTAAGTCATCCTTCATCAAAAATACCCTTTTTGTATTTTCGACACTTTCAGACCATCCGCCTGCAAAGCCTGATGTTGAAAAACTCAGAGCTTTTTTTATTTTATTGTTACCTTTTTGGGTGATGTAATTTCTTGCCATGTTATATAGCAAGTTAATGTCGTTATAAATCTCCAATGTCTTTTCTATTTCCTGCTTTGCATCAAATGAAAAATTCTCATTCTCAGTATCAAATAATCTAAGCAACCTGATAAATTCTATTGCCTTATCAAGATTTTTCTTGATTTCATATTTTTCCTTACATTCATCATTTCGAAGCGAAATCATAGGAATGTCACATTTCGCATATTTTGTATTTGCAAAAGAAAACTCTATGATTTGTTGCAGGGAATTATTATTATATGGAATTTCTAACTTTTCAGAAAATTCCTCAACCATGTTGTTAATGTCATAAACACTGATATTATTTAGTACCTTTTCCTTTTTTTCTCCATATTCATTACAGTACTCTTCCAAGCAATCATTTATGGTGCTCCATTTTCCGTATACAATGTTTGAGTAGTTATTAATTTTATTACTTTTTATGTAAATATTTGAATCATTGCCTAAAACATCACTGTTAAATGAATGATTATTAAGTTTTGTAACTAATTTATTATAAGATTCTACAAGTTCCTTATCACTTTCAAAAAAAGGAATTTTATCAAAGAAAGATTTTCTTTCACTTAACGGCAATTTTCTTAATGTTTTCAATTCTAGCTCTGAATATGATAATTTTTCTTGTTGACAATATTCATTAAGTTTCTGATTGATAACCCCAACGCAATAATTATAAACATCAATGTTTTTCTGAAACAATAATGAATTATAATCGTCCAGACTTGAATTTTTGCAAAATGAAATAACTTCATCCGGTTCTTCTCTTAATATTCCTGCATAATCAAATCTTGTAAGCAGCCTAACATTTTCCAAATGGATTTGAGGATTCTCAACAAGTATTCTGTATGATAAAGAGCCTTTCTTTAAATTCATGTTTATAAGTGAATCAATGTTTTTCTCAAATCTTTCGAATTTTGCCTGACGTGGTTTTATTATTTCAACCATTTTCATAAGTTCGTCTTTGTTTTTAAAATTGTGATTTTCGACATATTCAGGCAGCATAACCTCAATGGTCTTTTTATTTGTAAACTTAAAGTCAACCACAGTGGATAATTCATTTAACAATGCTATTCTTTCCGCAAACAGATTTTGAAGTACTTCCCCACGTTCTTCACCCTGCATTTCATCAAGAGTTTCCATTAATGCAAACATTTCAGAAAAGTCCAATTCCTTGCTTATGCTTTTCAGAGCCTTTTCCACTTTTTCCATTGCTACCTTTTTTAATAAGTCATTGATTACGTACTTATTTTTATAAATGAAATCATCATCTTCCATTGCCTTAAACTTATCAATGTTACTTCTTGTTTTTCCAATTGGTTTTAATTCTCTACATATGTTTATGGTTTTTTCTTCCAAAACTAAAAATTCATTCATTCCTGCACTCCTCTATTTTTGATTTAGTAATAGTATAAGTTGTTATTTCCAATCTAAATTACCAATTAGTACCACTTTATTAATTCTTCTAATTCCTGCATTCGTTCATTTTTAAATCCAGTTTTTTACAAGTGCTACATAAATACCTTCTGCGTAACCTTTATTTCTCCAAGCAACCCTTTCTGAAATATGTTTATCTGCTGGATCAGAACTTTTTAAAGCATTGTCAAAACTTACACTTGCAGCTTTTGCATATTCGATTGCTTCATCTAACAAACTTTCACACTTCATAGTTTCTAACTTTGTCATTAACTTCTCCTTATACTCATAACACTTCATTATAATAACTGTTCTTCTATTTCCTCTTGGCTTAATTCTTCCAATGTATCAATGTATAGGCAACATTCTTGCGTGTCTGTAAGAATCCATACAACATCCCTTTTGTTTCTACAGGTAGAAATTGATATTGTGTCATCTTGAAGCCAATCATTAAGTGACTCAACATGTTCTGCCACATCATAATATCCTAATGTTTTCAACGCTTCAATACATGCTTTTTGTTCTTGTGGATTTAATGCTTCAAACGTATATTCACTAAGACTCCCATAATATTTTTTGTTAAAATCTATGTCACTTTTCTTATATTCTTTATTGTCGACCATCACTGTTTCCTCCTGTTCTTCTTTACTCAATTCCTTTATGTATTCATTGTATTTTTTTTCATAATCCTGTTTTTTCATCAATTCGGAATATTGTACAATTGTATACGTTGGAAATTTTTTTACATAAGATTCACATTCACTTTTTGTTCCCCAATATTCTCTTTCGTTATTATCATTCAAAACAATGAACCTTAAATTATCTTTCATTTCATCTATTGACATGTTTAAGATTTTTTCATTTATGAGTTTTTTTGTGTACGCAGGAGTTTTTCTACTTTCTGATTCCCAAGACTGTATTGTTTTCACTGGAATACCTAATATGTCTGAAACGTCCTGTTGCGACAAGCCCTTTATTTTTCTAACTAACTTTAAATCCATCTTTTTTCGTCTCCTTTTTCTCTATGCTGCAATGCAGTATCTTTTTTCTTTTATTATATACTGCATTGTAGGGTTTGTCAATTGATTTTTTATTTGCATAGCATTTTTTTGTGTAAAAACAGAGCATACCCACAATTTACATTTCAAAATATGCAGTTATTGTAAAATATAAGTATGTTTTGTATTTATTTTACATTTTGTAAAGAAAGTGTTTGATTTGTATTTTACATTTTGCTATATTTATATTATCGGGTAAAAAATCTTTGAGAACAGAGGTGATATGAATGAACGTAGCATATTGTAGAGTAAGTACGGTAGAACAGCATGAGCAACGACAGGTTAAGGCATTAGAAAAGTTTGGAATAAATAAATGGTACATAGAAAAGATTTCAGCCAAAGATACCAATAGACCTAAATTAAAAGAAATGTTGGACTTTGTGAGGGAGGGTGATACAATTTATATTCATTCTTTTGACAGATTGGCAAGAAGTACAAAGGACCTGTTAGAAATAGTTGAGCTTTTGCAGGACAAAAGAGTAAATCTTATAAGTACTAAAGAAAATTTAGATACTACTACACCTACAGGCAAATTGATGTTAACAATGATTGCTGCCATTAACACTTTTGAAAGAGAAAACATTCTTGAACGACAAAGGGAAGGTATAGCCATAGCCAAACAGCAAGGTAAATATAAAGGCGGACAGGTGAAGAAAATCAATGAAAGTGATTTTTCTGAACTGTATGACAAATATCATAATAGACACATAACAAAAACGGAGTTTGCAAAACTTCTAAATGTCAGCAGACCTACATTAAATAAGTTATTAAAAGAAAGAGAATTGCAGTAGTCTCAACATTGTAAAAAAATAACGGTACAACATTATGTACCGTTACTAATATGCTATTACGTTGGATAAAAGACTTGTTATTGTTTATTTAGTTATAATCCGTAAACTAACTAACAAGCCTGTTAATCAAATACAACAAAGGCATATAAATCTATCTAGTAGACATTTATTATTAAAACAAATTTAATATTGCCAAAATCTGACAAGCAGACATTTTTAATTAGTATTTAAATAATGATTCATTAAAAGCCTATTATAATACCTATCAAGTAGGTTTTAGGGAAGATACCATCAAGAGTGTGACTATTTCTGGCTCTGTAATAACTAAAGCATAAACATCTTAATAACAAGTTCATTTATCCCTATAATATTATAAACAACTGAGAATATAAAAACAACGTTTTTTTCATACCTCCTAAACTATCTTCAGAACTTTCCAATCATCTTCTCCTACAAGTACTGCATTCTTTCCCTTTGGAGCAGTAATGGTTACTGGTGTACAATTTGTATCAACTGACATATTTTCTTTCCTTTATTTTTTATTTTATTGTGGATACTTATATTCTGTAAGAACCAAATTCTCTTTTTCCATCAGCTTGTCTACTTCATTTTGATTTTTTGCATAGGACATACTCATTCCGAAAGAATCTGTTTTGTGTTCCAATGAATTAATATATGATTCATTATTAAAGTTCTTGATGTCTGTTCCTGTAACATAATCCTTTAATTCAAAAAAATCAAAACATAAAAACATCTTTTTATCTTCCTGATGATCCTTCATAATAAATTCAGCCAATACATTTGTACCGTTTCCTGTATCCTTATCTGTATATATTCCTAACAATCTTCCAGATACAAAACTAAGCTCTGAACTGCTACCTAAACCATTTTCATAATCTATTTGATCTTTTAGGTCCTTTTCCATTGTATCAAGCAGTACTTTGGCAATCTCATCATTCATGTCTGTTGTCGCATAAAAATTATGTCCTTCTTTTACTTTTCCATCTTTCTTCGAATAGTCAGCCAAGCCACCAACAGTCCATTCAGCATGTTTATTTGTAAGTGTTATGCCATATTCCTTGCACTTCTTTTCATTGCAGCTGACATCAAACTTAATCGTGTCACCATTCTTAATATTCTTTATTTTGCTAGCCTTTAGTTTAACACCTAACTCATCTGGGAAATAGTCAGCAATGCTATAATCAAGTACCCCTTTTCCGCTAACTCCGTTTACTTCTGCATCTACATATTCCTGTATATTTACCTTTTTAGGTGCAAACATTTCTATTCCTAAAGCAATGACTCCTACTGCCACTAAACCTGCCACTACATATTTAGTCTTTTTCATTTTTCTCCTCCTGAAAATCATCATATGTTTTCTTATGTTTACAGTATATCACATAATACAATCTAAATAGGAATTTTTGTTATTATCACAATAAAAAAGACGCTAGTTCTTAACTAACGCCTTATACATTTCTACTCTTCATATTTTTCTCCAACTAAGAGTATTCTATAATTTCCATCATAATCACAAGTTGAAAGTGTTATGAACTTGTTGCTATGTTCTTTTACCTCATTACATTCATATAAAGCTCCGGATTTTAATGATTCCTTCAGTTCATCTAATGATATTTCACTACTGCTTAGACTTGTAAACTGATACCATTTATTTTTACTGGTAGTTTTTAATATGTTTACTATTCTGTACTTGCTGTTGTCAGTCGGAGTATACAGATAAATGTCCTTATGCTTTGAACAATAGTCCTGCTCTTTATACTTCATTAACTTGCCAAACATTGATGTATTCCAATGTCCCATATTGTGTCCGTATATGATAATGTTATCTGCTTCATTAATGTCCTCCATCTGATAATAGCGTGCATCCAGATATATTGAACCATATATTGAACTTTTTCCGTACATGTCATGGCTTAGATAAAAGTCATTATCTTCAGCCCTTATTACCGGGTAATCAACACCTGTTCCGGGAATGTACAGCCAAGCAACTATGTTCCTGTTAATTGACTGGAGTTTTTTCCAGTTTATGACTTTTTCCTTCTTTTTCCTTACGGCTTTTTCTTCCACCACCTGTTTTTCCAACTTTGTGTAGGCATTGTTCACCTTATGGTACTGAAACACAACCAGCGCAAGCAAAATTATCCCGGTTAATACAAACAATGCTGATATTTTCTTTCTCATTATTTTTTCTTATCTCCATCTTTTGTCATTTCTATGCATCTTTATTGAAGTCCGTGTTGTCTATGCGAAAAATTATTTTTATCACCATTCTGTACAAAACATAAAGAATCAAAAATGTAATGAAATATCCAAATGTGCTATGTATCAGCATTGCTGTCTCTTCGGAATCATTGTCATAAAAAAGAAATAATATGAATACCATTCCACACGCCCACATAAAAATATTCAGTACAACTTTTAAAACTTTCATTGCTTTATTAATTTTGTTTTTCATATGTATTACCTCTCGTAACTTTCAAAATTTCATCAGCTATTCTTTTAGAACGTCTTTTGTGTGACATACTGCCGATTGAAATACTATTTCTTTATTGTAACCTTCTTAACCCTGCTCCACTTGCCATAACCATACTTATTGTATGCTCTTACATATATTTTGTACTTCTTGCCCTTTGTGAGCTTCTTTATGGTATAGCTTGTCTTCTTGGTTGTCTTAATTATTGTTTTCTTGCCACAAACAGCCTTGACCTGGTACTTCGTGGCTTTCTTCACCTTTTTCCATTTTATAGCGATTTTCTTACCCTTTAAGTTTTTGGCAGAACTTATTTTTACCTTTGCAGGTACTTTCATCTTTGTTTCCGTTGGCTCATTCTTCTTGCCTGAAGTTTCACCAAATGGTTTTACTGCACCTGCAGGTTTTGTTGTTGGATTTCCCGCTGGCTTAGTTGTTCCATCAATCTTTTTAACCATCCAGTTTCCACTTACGTCCTTTACGTATTCGTACTGACAGCCATACTCCTTTTCAACTTCAGTTCCATCTGCCAATATCCAGCCTGCAAGTTTTTTAGTTGATTCATCCACGCTTTCTGAACGATAACTGCAATTCTCACGTTTGCACTCTACAATGAACATGTCGTAACTGTACTTTAATGTTAATCCCTCATGTTCTGCATCAGCCTCAGTTTTATATGTTTTCTCATTATATCCTATTAGCTGATGTCTTAGTTTCTCAATTGTCTTTCCTTTTTTTGCAATCTGTCCGCAGACCTTACACTTTTCATCACCTGTATAACCATCTTCCTCACAGGTTGGTTCCTTTACGTTTACAAGTTCCGTTTCTCCGTGACCTTTCGCTGCAACTTCCCTTATTTCTGTTTTGTTACACTTTGTGCATGTGTAAATGTCTTCACCTGTTTCCGTACAGGTAGGCTCTTTCTTATGACTTGTAAACTGGAAGTCGTGTGCTGAGTAGTAGAGTTTCTTTGATGTTGACTTAACATCACCACATTCGCTACACTTCTCTACTGTGTATTCACTCTTTTCCTCACAGGTATCCAATTTCGTTGTTGTTGTAACATAATGGTGTTCTGTTTTAGGAATGCTTTCAGTCCATGTATAGCCACATGTCTCGCAGGTCTTTTCAATCTCTCCCTCTTCAGAGCAGGTTGCCTTCCTTACAACCTTGATGTTGCTGTCCTTTACAGTATGACTACATTCCCCATCAATAACTGTATGCTCTGATGTATAATTCTTGCCGTCAACCGTAACACTTGCTTCATACCTTGTAACTGTTGCATTTCCACACTTTGTTTCTGATACCTTTGTTACATCACAGTCTGTACCGGTATATTTTCTGTCTACCAAGTGATAATACTTGTACTTACTGTTATATTCGAAACCATCATTCTCATATTCACCACAATCACTACAGGTTCTATAAAAAATTGCCTTGTTTCCATCCCACTTTATTACGTGATTGGTATAATTATGGTCCTTGTAGTCCATGTAGTCGCTTTTACTTACTGGAAGTGATTCTCGCAACGTGGTATTTTCATAATTTGGATTTTGCAGCATAAAATCAGATCCTCTGAGAACAAGACGCATATTTACATTTCTCGTATTGTCTTTTTGTGTTATGTCATTTTTTGAATTAGGTTCAACTTCAAACCATTTTCCACAAATCTTTACCACGTTCCAAGCATGAACACCTGGATTTCTTATTTTCTCAGACTGTAAATTGATTGCTTTTGCCAAGAAATTAAATGCCTCTGAAAAGCCGCCACAAGTTGCCTTTCCACCTGTAAGTGTAGTATATGCATCATCAATTGTGTTACCTTTTTCGTCAAATCCGTATTTGATGTAGGACATAAACGATAATATTCCCAGAACCTTTTCATAGTCACTCATTTCATCAAGGTTCGGCATTGTTGCTAGGAACTTTTTCTTAACTTCTTGTAATTTAGTTCTATGTTCTAAAAATTCATCATAGCCAAAATTAGTTATTGTCATTACAATATATTTTTTCCCATCTTTATCAGTAAGTTCTTCCTGATCTTTTTCAAAGCAAGTTATACCTGAATTCATATTGTAATATTTTGCGTCACCATTATCTATAGTACTCCAAAAATAATACCCACATCCAACCAACACTTTATTTTTCCAGTCTGCATCTGCATCTACTGTCAACTTATATGTTTCGACCTTATTATCTAAGAAATACTTCTTTTCAACTGATATTGCTTCATCAAGAGAAGTTACATAGTTTTCTAAAGTATATGTATCATCTTTGTTTTGTAATATTTTTGTTTGTTTAATTGAATTTGCAGCATACACAGATGTCGGAAAACTAATTCCAGTTAACATCATTGATGTTGCTAAAATTATAGCCATAAACTTTTTTCTCATATATGTTTCCTCCATAAATTAAATATTTTATTCTGTTTACAGTTTACCATGTTTGATGTGCTGAACCTGTAACTTTTATAACCCTAAAATTAAAGTTTACAGATTTTTAATAAAAAGTGCAAACAGAAGTGACTTATGCCACTCTGCTCACACTCTTTTTATATTTAATTTGTGGACCAACCATCTGAAAATACTTCTTTGTCTGAAGCTACGATTCCTGTTGTCTTTGCATATGTTGATTCTAATTCATTAGGTTTTATTTCCAGATATTTGGTTATTGTTCTGCTTCTTGATAAATAATCCATGTAATCTTTTGGCATTTCATTTATGTATCTTGCCAAGTCCCAATAAATCTTATTATCATATGGATTCTTTATGTTTACAGGATTTTCCCAGGCAAAGTATGTATTACTTATTTCTGAAAACTGGTCTGTAACCTTGTTCTTTGCTGCGGCAAGTGCCTTTGACTCATCCATGAAGTAGCCTTTTTCATTGATTAATTCATCAGCCTTTTTCTTACGTGCACCTGTCAATGAACTGTAATCCTTAACATAGCTGTAGTTTCCAACAGCATTTATCTTGTACAGGTATCCCACACGTATTACACCGTTTGCATTTGTGTTTGCGTTTACAACTGTTGCACCCTTCTTTGCATAAGTTGTAAAAAATGCTGATTGGTATTTGTTTGTTCTGTCGTACGCATAATCATCTGACGCATCTGATAGAGTTAGGTCAATTCCGTTTTCATCAATTATCTTGTGAATCTGTCCTGTTGCATCAGCATAGATGATTCCGATAAGAGTACTTCCGTTACCCACATCTTTAGGATATGTCTGGAATGGAACGTCAGGAAGAATGTAGTTCATATTCTCTGAGTTTACCTTTCCAATGTCTACTTCCTGATAGTAGTATCCGTCATACTGAGCAACGCCTGTCTCAATGTTTACAGGTTCGTCATAGAAAGTGAGTGTTTCCTTTGCGTTATTTCCTGACAATGTTGTTTCCTGCTCAGCATCCATCAAGTCATAATTTGCCGGAGCATTTACTTCCTTGCAATAATATTTCTTTCCAACCCACATCATTTCATTAAGTGCTGCTCTTGCATCATTTTCAGCCGCTTCTCTGTTGATGTATATGCCATTGTCAAGAGAACTCTGAATTTCAGCTTTTGTGAGGTCTCCCGTGTCAGCAAAGTACTTGTATGACTTTGTACTGCAAGAATATGTGAATGATACTGTTCCGGTACCATTGCTGTCCGTTGTCACATTCTTAACCGTGCCGTCCTCGTTTGTTACTGTTATTGATGCTCCCGGAAGGGGACTGTCAGTGATCTTGTCCTTCTTTACAACAGTGATGTATTGTGTGAAAGAATCTGAAAGGCTAAGGTCTCCGTATTTAGGTGGATTTGGGATTGCAGTGTCGCTAGGCATCTTGAATGTGATGCTGTCACTCTTATCTCCTGCTGTCTTTAAAACCTCACGCATTACGTCCTGTCTTGTTTTTGCAGCAATGCCTACAACAAGTGAAACTTCCGTTATTCCCTTTGCACTTGTCATTTTTACTGTTGCCTTTTCGCCACCCTTGACAATGTTCTTGTCAAATCTGAACTTTAACTTGTCACCTTTCTTTATTGACAAGTTGTTGAGTGCTGTTGCACCTGTTGTTTTCTTGTTTCTTTTTCTGTAAGCTGAAACACCTGCAACACCACTAAGGCTAATTGATTTACTTCCGTCTGAGCTTACTGTAATCCAATCTGAGTAATAGTAACTTTCATTTTTGTAGTTGGCATCATTCTTTGCCAAGTGTGCGTTTACAGTTGACACGTTTTTACCGCTTGCATTCTTGAATGATACCTTTGTGGCTGCCGTTGCGGATTTTTGTGGATCCTCGTTGTCTGATACAACCTTTCTAAGAGTTGTCATTACATTCCAAGTATCCCAACAGCTCTGTCCTGCATAATAGCTTGACGTGCTTATGATTGTTGCAAAGGCTAAAAGTTTCTGGTCTATCTTGTCGCCATATGCCTTGATGAATGTTTTGCCATTATCATATCCACCATAACCATAATACAGGAGTTTTCTTAACTTTCCTGCATTGTCACCGTTATATGCCTTTTCGTTTACAGTTTCGTCCTTCGCATCTGTTGACTTGTTATGCTGGGCACACGCAGCATACACCCCGTCAAGTTCAAATATACTTGACGGAGTTTTGTTTGAGCCTGTTCCGTGGAAAAAGTCAACTCTCTTTCCAATCTTAACATTTCCTCTTGCTTCTGTGTCTGAATATAGCTTGTATTCCCAGTCATATGAGCCACTTGCCTGAACCTTTGCTTCTGGAACAGCGAATAGTAACGGCATCAATGTTTCTTTCTCATCCTTTGGAAGATTTGTTATTTCTGCTTTCTTGTCATTTACATTAAAGTTAATGTCATACAAGATGTATCTTCCACTATTTTCTTCAGTTCTACCGTCCGTTGGCTCAGAATTAAAATAAAATGGCAATGAACCCACGTTTATTACATTATCATTTGATAAGTCCTTTATGAAGTACCATTCGTCTTCATCAAGTGCCAAATCCGTGAATGTAAGGTTTCCGTTTTCGTCTGTCTGTTTCTTGCCGTGTGAATAAAATTTCATTCCCTCGAACTGGTCAAGAGATTCAGGTGTCTCTCCGTTATCCTTGACACCAAAAAGCTCAAATTTTGTATCGCCTACAGCCTTACCCTTGCTTGTTCTGTGAATCGAAACTGTTCCTGATGAATACTTTGTTGGATTGACTGTTACAGTCTTTTCAGTTTCATTTTCAGCGTCGCCATCTTCTTTTTTATCAGCATTAACGACTATAGGTTCATTATGTTTTTCATCATTGTTTTCTGTAGTCTTTTCTGTGGCATCTTCCGTGTTTACAGTTTCATTTTCTGTCTGCATTTCTGTTACTGCCTGCGTTGTGCTTTCAACAATGTCTGCAAGAGCAGTCTTGGTTGTTCCTGAAAAGAAACTGCAAGTGCCAAGTGTAACAGCAAGCGTTATTGCTGTTACCTTTGCCATCATCTTATTTTTTCTCATTGCGAACCCCTTTCTTTTTAAACATCACGATTACACCTGCAAGTACAATTAAGAGTCCTGCCAAGTACCAGTATGTTGTTGTTGCACCGGTTTTTGGCAATTCAAACTTGCTATCATTTGTTACTGTATATGTGATGTCAAAATAATGGTATTTTCCGTTTGATTCCACTACTGTTCCCTTATATCCGCTATCAGGTGCAGTATCAAGAATAACCGGAAGAGTTCCTACTTCGATTGGTTCAGTAAGTAAGATTTTACCTGCCTTTGTAACCTTTTCAATTACAATGTATTTTGTCTTACCGTCAGGATTAAGTCCATCAATCACTGCTTCACCGTTCTTGTCTGTCTTTATATCTTTAATTAGGTAATATGTCTCACCCTTGTATGAATATGATTCATTGTCCTTATATGCCTCATCAGTTGTAAACGCACCGAATACTGCATTTTCTACAGGAGCTTTCTTAGAATCATTCTTAATTAATCTGATTGATGCTGTATTTTCATCAATTAATGTGATTTCCTTTGAGTCATTATATGAAATGGTAACATCTGCATCAGCACAAGCCTTGTATCCTGTTGGAGGAGTTACCTCGTGAATGTGATATGCCTCATCACGTTTTCCTTCAATTTCTGTTCTTGCTGCATTCTTTGCTTCTTCTTCTGTCTTAAAGATATGCTTTGTTTGTGTTGATGTTCCTAATATTTCATTAACTTCATCTTCTGATACGTATTTAAGGTTTTCAATGTAATAGTACTCGTCCTCAGTATGAGTTGTAAATGTGGTTGAAATGTTAATCTTACCTTCAGCATTTGTTGTGAACTGCTTTGTTACTCCATTTACAGTTACATCAAATGTTGCGTTTGGAAGAGCATTTCCCAAAGTACCGTTCTTAATTATTGTAAGATTCTGTGTGAAACTTTCTTCATCAGTTACCTGCATTAATTTGTGTTCCTGATAGTTGATAAATTTAGTTGCATAGTCAACAGGATCACCATCTGCATTTACATCATCTTCAGGGTTTGTAACTTCAACATCTGCCCTGTTTTCATTTGTAATCAGGTTATTGTTAATGTCGTCTGACTTAAACCAGAATACTGTTACCTTATGTAATTCACCATCAAGTTTATAACCAGCAAGAGTAGCGATTTCCTGATAATAATATGTTCTTTCCATTTCCTTTTCTCTTGAAGCCAATGGATTTTCATTATCATCATCATGTCCGTTTACAATCTTGTAATTCTTGTCATTCTTGTAAGCTGCCAATGCCTCCTCGTAAGATGTGTAATATCCATGTTTCTTACAATATGCTCTTAATCTGTCTGAAGCTGTTCCATACGCATCAACATCCACATATTTGTATTCATCAGTCTTGTACGTAACAGGAGTTCCTTCATAATAAATCTCTCCGTTTTCATCTGTTGTTCCCTCTACAAGAAGATTCTTTTTGTCTACATCAGCATAAATGTTAATTTTTACGCCTGGGAGAATTTCATTCTCTGCATTAATCTTTCTTATCTTAAAGACAGGAGTCAATGTGCATTCATTCTGTAAACTGTGTGCTTCAACTTCCAAAGAGTCTATAATCTGTACATCCTGAGAAGCCTTGTCTCCGATAAGGCTAATCTTCATATCATCTGCTGTTCCTACATAATCCGGATGAGATACTTCCTTAATTGTGTAGTTCTTTTTAATTGTCTTAATGTATTCATCCAAGTCTGCCTTTGCCGCAGCTCTTGCTTCGGCTTCGTTTATGTAATTTTCTGATTCTGCAACCTGCTGTTTATAGAAATCATCAAGTTCATCATAGTTTGTACAGTACCAGTATTCCTTACCTAAGTCATCTGTCGTAACTGAGTATTCAAATGAGGCTGTTGTTTTTCCATTTTCATCAGTTGTAACTGTTTCAACAGAGCCATCATCACATTCCACATCAAAAACTGTTCCCGGTACAACTTCGTGGTCTGTATCAATCTTGTCAATGTTTATGTCCTGCACAAAACTTGTTTCTTCTGATAATGGTAAATATACAGGAGGTATTTTTTTATCTTTATTGTCATTCTTAAACAACATTGTATTGTAATATTCTGACTTAACCCACTGAGCATACAGCGTAATGTCTTCGTTTTCAGTACTTTCAATGTTAGGGTAGTGACCTAATGACTGTCCTTCTGAGTAATCTGTACCGCTACCATCCGGCTTAGTGTTCCAGCCCGTAAACACGAAACCGTCTTTTCTGAACATGTTTACTCTTATGTTGTTTATATCAGCCGAATCAATTATTGTCTTTTCAGTTTTTTCAGAATAATTATCATTATATGTAATGGTTGCTTTCTTTGTATTCCACATAGGATACAAGTCAATTGAATTATCTGAGCTTATTGATAACATCCACTTGCCGTTTTGCCAATACTTGTTTGACACACCATTAGCATTGATTCCATTTGCTGATAATCTTTCCTTTATTATTACGGTATCGCCTTTTCCGTTTACAGATGTATTCCAGCCAGTGAACTTTGCCCCTTCCTTTGTTGGAACATAACTGTTGTATTCTGAAACATCCTTATTTGGATTATTGGCGGTATACTTAGATTTAACAAGCACATTATCATATGTTATGTAATTCTTCTGTGCTAATGTTGTGTTGTCGTAATAGAAATTAACTGTAGTCCAATAATAATCTCCGTATACTGCGTAAATTGTTGCATATTGTTCTTTAAATGATGAACCCTCGGCATAAGTTTTTATGTTCCACGCCTGATAATCAGTATTATTATAGAACGTTGGAGTAGTTGCGTTGTTGTTTGCAGACCAACCAAGGAACTTTCTTCCATATTTTGATGTTGAACCTATTCCTATGTTATTATTATTCATATAATAATAATCTGTAACTCTGCTCGGTTCTTCTCCTCCATTTGAATCATATGTCAAGTGTAATACAGGACGTTTAAGATTAATCAAGTAAGAACCACTTTTTAATTGGCTTTGTCCTGATGGAAGATTCATTCCTAAGTGGACGGCATTCATTTTTAATGTTACCGTTTCAGAATGTGAACTCCTTGTCACTCCTGTATTATTAACATTAGAAATAAACATTGATGTAGTATCAGAATTATACGCCCTTGTCTTCACTTCCTCTGCATATCTGTTATCAGGTTTATTATAACTAAGTTCACATGTAAATATGGACCAATTACGTTTTCCTGATAAAGAAGTCTTGTTTGTTCTTTTAACTCCTACATTGCAACTATTAATCATGGAAGTGACTGACCAAGTAACAGTTCTTTGCTTGTCTCCTTTTTTATCTGGAACAGATGAATGTACAATACCTGTAAACAAAGTTGTTGTGCTACCAGTATTGTAATCATTTATTGTTACAGGAAGTGAACCTGTTTTTGAATCAAGAACTGCCATTGTTTCTGCATCTGTTATATTAAAGCTCATGAGCCATTTTGCGTAAGTTGTTTCATTGATTCTTTTTCCATTTTCATCTGTTTGATAGTGATTCCAATTAAGCATGCTATCTTTTGACAACGCAAGTTTTAAATCTTCTTCATTTAAGCTGTTAAGCCATACAGAAAGTTTTGTTTCTTTTGCATTCTTTATGGCATTTTTGAAATCCTCATCTGAAAGTTTTTTCCAATCACCGTGAAAAAGAACGGATTCAAAACCATCTTCAGGCAGCTTTCCTTCTTCTGCATCAACTCCAAAAGTTGCATTGCCAAAGTACTTGTCCAACCGTCATCGCCAAGGTCCTTGCCCTGTTTCTCCAAGTCAGCACCATATTTAATGTAATATCCCGTAACTCTTGCTGTTGCAATACTTGTACCATTATCGTTTCCGTATGTTCCAAGAGCTGAGTAGTCAACAGTTTCACCATAGTTTGAGTATTCTGCAAACACACCGTTTTCATTTACAGCTGAAACAACATCAGCTTCCTTGATGTTTGCTGTTGCAAAGTCCTTAACGTCTGCTGAATAGTTACCGGCAGCACAAATTACTTTTATGCCATTCTTTGTAGCTTCCTTAATTGCATCAACAACATAATCTGCCTTAACCTTATAACCTGTTGTTGCTGACAAGTTTATGACTTTTACATCAAGTTCCTTTGCAAGTTCAAACGCTGCATAAAGTGAAGCAATTGAACCGTCACCATTCTTGTCAAAAGCCTTGATTGAAATGATGTTTGCATCATTATCACTTGTTTCTTCAATGATTTTAGCCATTTCAGTACCATGACCGCTCAAATCATCTGTTCCTTCACCAGTTACGTCGTAGCTTTCTCCTGCTCCGTTTACACCTGTATCAATTACAGCAACTTTCGTACCCTTTTCATTATTTGTAATTTTACTTACTGTTTCAGAGCTTTCGTCATTGTCCTGTACTGATACCTTTAAATCCTTGTTTACAGATATTTTTTTGTTTTTAAGTTTTTCATAGGCATTATCTGAATTTTTAACTGTATCAAATGTAACAAAGTACAAGTTATTTGATTTTGTAATATCCTTAACACCTTTAAGTTTTTTAATTTCCTTCTTGCTTTTCGCTGATACGATAATTTTGTTACTTGCTGAATTATCAGTAAGGGTATTGTATTCGGCAAGATTTATCTTTTGTGTGAAATCGCTGATTTTCACATTTTTTTCGTCGTTATAATGGATAAATCCGAGCGAAACCATTAATACCGCAAGGGCTGATATAATTATCGCTCCTGCTTTTTTCTTTCTACTTTTCATTTTTTTGCTCGCCTTTCATTCTGATACTGTCAAGTTTTCTTTTAATCACTAAAAATATTACTAATATGCCTATTAATGTAAGCCCTATTTTTAATGCCCTCTTATATTCTTTTAGCCAAAGTGACTTTTTTTTCTTAACAGCGTCTTTTTTAATTGTTGCATTTTCAGTTCTAATGCCCCTGACACAAAGCCTATGGTCGTTTATGCCATATGGTGTACATGTAAGTAAGGTCACGTAATCCTTATCCTTTTCAATGTATAGTTGCGAAGTATCATCTGGCTCAACAACTGTTATCTTGTCAACTTTGTATGTTAATGTTTTACCTAAATAGTGGATATAGAAAACATCACCGTTTTCCATCTTTTCTAAATCTGTAAACATCTTTGCGTTGCTTAGACCTGAATGTGCAGCTATTACCGAATGAGTACTCGGACCACCAATCGGTATTGATGTTCCCTCTATGTGCCCTGCTCCCTTTTGCAAAACTTCCTCGCTTGTTCCGTGATATACGGGAAGATACACACTGATACATGGAATTTCAACATAGCATAATAAGTCATTTCCAGTATTAAGCATTGAATAATAATCTCTATGTATAAATTCCTTAGATGTATCAGGATTGAAGGGATCAGTTATCACCACATCTGTTTTTACTAAAGCCTCGTTGTATTCACGGGCCTTGGTAATTAAATTTTTAACTTGTGATTGTTCCATATTATTTATTGCCTTGTTATAAGAACTGATTACTGAAGAATTATGTTTATCATTTAGTGTGTTTACAATAAAAGAATAACTTGTCATTCCCAGACCAACAATTATTAATAATATGGATAAAAGCAATCTTTTCTTAGTCATGTTTTATTTTTCTGCTTTCTTCTTTCCCCTGCAAATAATTCCTAATGCGATTAATGCAAAACCTGCAAGTGAAATTAAGAAAGTTCCCAATCTTCCTGTTGGAGGAACAAGGAATTTTTTGTTGTTTTCAACTGATACCTTAACTAAAGCATTATCTGAATTTTTTTTAGTTGTCATTGTTGCATCATTTGAATCTACCTTTGCACTTGCTGTTGCATTAACTGTATAGATTACGTCTGAATTTGCATTTTCCTGTCCTCTGATTGTTACAGTGCTTGGAGTAATTGTTGAATTTGTTTTTGTTATTTCAACAATTATGTCATCTTTTAATAATGAATATCCGCTGTCAGTTGCCACTTCAGTTAACGCATATGTATTTGCTTCTAATCCATTAATGTAGAACTTTCCATCACTACCCGGACTAAAGATTGTTGCATCATCCTCATTTGTGGTTTCACCTTTAACGTGATAATTTCCATCTGAGACCTTATCAGCTACAACATAGTACTCTGATGTTTTGTCATCAATCGTTCTTGATGTATTCTTAACCTTGAACTGTACCTTTGTTGCATCACCGCCATTGTCTGAAAATGTCTTAGTCAAATCAATTCCATAAGAATAAACAATTGCTTCATCCTTTAGTGTATCTTCATATTTTGTATTTGTTTTGGAGTATTTGAGAACTACATTATTTGGGTTACCGCTATCTCCAAGAATAAGGTCATCTGTGCTCTTTACAGTTACGTTATAAGCAACTACATCACGGAGATCATCCGTACGCCGGACAGGGGCCAGTTCTCGGTGAACATCTCCAAGCCCGGCGTCACCAAGGGACAGCATTGGCATCACACCAAGAATGAAAAGTTTGTGGTGGTGAGCGGTCACGGCCTGATCCGGTTGCGTAAGATCGGGACGGACGAGGTGATCGACTTCGAGGTCAGTGGAGGCAAGATCGAAGTGGTGGAAATGATCCCCGGGTACACCCACAACATCATCAACCTTTCGGACACCGAAGACCTGGTGACCTTCATGTGGGCCAACGAACCGTTCGATCCGAATCGCCCGGATACTTATTTTGAAGAAGTGTAAAAACAGGAAATCATGAGCAAACTAAAATTAATGACCATCATCGGTACGCGTCCGGAAATCATCCGGTTGGCTGCCGTGATAAAGCGTTGCGATCGATATTTCGATCAGATCCTGGTGCATACCGGGCAGAACTACGATTATACATTGAACCAGGTGTTTTTTGACGATCTGGGCCTTCGTGCTCCGAACTATTATCTGGATGCGGTAGGCAAGGACCTGGGAGAAACGATCGGCAATATCATCGCCAAGTCATACCAGTTGATGGTCGAGGTGAAGCCTGAGGAAATCAGGAATCTTGATACTCTCTGTCTTTGGTCTTGACACATGTGCCGGCTCAACTGGTGTTGATGTTACAGGTGTCTGCTGTGCTGGTGTCACAGGTGCTGTGTATGCTGGCTTTGCTGCCGGAGCAGTCTCAGTTGTCTGACCGCCGAGGAACGATGGTCTTGTGCTTGTCTGAGTGCTGTGTGTTCCAAGGCTCTGGCCTGCATATGTAGCAGTCTTTGGCTCTGCAGCAGGTGTTGTTGTAACTGCTGGCTTAGGTGTGGTCATTGTTCCCATAGGAGATGCAGTACCTGCATATCTTGCGGTGACATCGCTCTCGCCTGATCTCTCAAGACCTGTAGCAATGATCGTGATGCTTATATCCTCACCCATGTTGTCATTGTCAACTGTACCGAAGATGATGTTGACTCCATCTCCAGCCTGCTCTGTAAGATATGTAACAGCATCATAAGCCTCAACGATACCAATGTTACCTGAGAAGTTTACGATGATATCTGTTGCACCCGAAACGGTTGTCTCAAGAAGTGGTGAATCCATAGCCTCCTTGATGGCGTCAACAGCCTTGTTCTCTCCGCTTGCTGAACCTATACCGATATGAGCGATACCCTTATCTCTCATAACTGTCTGTATATCTGCAAAGTCAAGGTTGATAAGACCCGGCTTATTGATAAGGTCTGTAACACCCTGAACACCCTGCTGCAGTACCTGATCTGCCTTCTTCAGCGCATCAGGAATACTTGTTCTCTTATCACAGATCTGAAGGAGCTTGTCGTTAGGGATAACAATAAGTGTATCCACATTCTCCT
>OGZO01000058.1_pt1 | contig 56248 bp, 98 predicted proteins | sample 1576721 | NCBI WGS metagenome assembly OGZO01 (sample SAMEA3541516, study PRJEB24748) | human gut metagenome | biome: human gut; feature: human-associated habitat; material: faeces | place: China | collected 2012 | reverse complement strand
CTGATTGAGCAACTTATCAGTCAAGCGAAAGCTGACATTGTGGCAAAGAGAATGTACCCGGACAGCTACACGGAACAAAAGATTGCAGAGGACTTGAAGCGGTTTGAGAGCGTTATTGTGAACGTGGTTGTGTATGACCATTCACAGGCTGGAGAGAACTTCATGGCAAATTACTCTGAAAACGGTGTGTCGAGAACATGGAGAGACCGTGACAATCTGTTCGTAGGTGTATTCCCATTTGCCAAAGTGCTGTAAAAGAAGATTGTGCGTGACCATATTGCTGGTGTCAGCAATATGATTGCAGGCGGCACACTTTAAGGGTGGTGGGCGGTGTGCCAACAATAAGTAACAGGAGATATGAAATGAAAGATTTTTTATTACAGACATACACTATTGCATTGCCTATTTTATTAGGATATATTGTCTGGCTCCTTAAACAACAAAAGAAGGACAGAGATGCAAACAGTAAGGGAACAATGCTTCTTTTGCGTGTTCAACTTATTGAGTATCACGATAAGTACATGAAGTTGGGAGAAATTCCCAGTTATGCGTATGAGAATTTTGTAGAGATGTACAATGCGTATCATGCGTTAGGCGGAAATGGAATGGCTACCAAAATGTACGAGGAAATCAAAGAAATCAGATTGAAGAATGGAGGTAAAGAATAATGGATTTCACACAGATTGGAACTTGCGGAGGAATTGGTGTTCTTTGTTATCTTGTAGGACTTTGGGCGAAAAATTCTACCAAAGTTAAGGATAACTACATTCCTGTTATTGTGGGTGTTGTTGGTGGTGCACTTGGAATTTTAGGAATGTTTGTAATTCCAGATTTTCCGGCAAATGATGTGATTAACGCTTGCGCAGTAGGTATTATTTCCGGACTTGCAAGCACTGGTGCAGACCAGATTTACAAACAGGTAAAGAAAAATGCTTGAAGCAAATAAGCAAAAAATGAAGTATTCCAAACAGGGTGAGAAAGTCACAATCTACGACCGTGACGAAAATGGAAACATTAAGTACATTAAGGTTGACGGTGAAAAGATTCCGGTAGTTTTGAGAGAAGCTATCGGATTTTCTGACCCTGTTTCTTTTTCTGCCAATATCAGCAACAAACTGTCGGAAGTACTGGTAAAGGAATTTGGTATTGATGATTCGAGTTCCTATTGTCAGATTGTAACCGATAAGGGATATTTGCCGATTAAGGCAGGAGATATTGTTTGGAAGAAATCTGATGTGGGGCGAGATAGTGATGGACTGGTTGATGATAAGACTGCGGACTATGTTGTCAAAGGCGTTGCAGACGAAGGACTGACAGCAGATTTGTTTTTGTTGCAGAAGACGGTGAAATAGGATGCAAAAAACTGTAAACATATTAGGAACTGAATATACGATTAAGAGAAAAAAGTTTTCGAGTGAAGATTGTGACGGTTATTGCGATTATACTAATAAAATAATCGCTGTCAGAAAAGACAATTACAATAATGTTGGAAACTTTGAATGGCTTATGAAAAAACAGTTAAGGCATGAGATTGTTCATGCTTTTCTATCTGAAAGTGGATTACAGTCAAATTTTGAGCATAACCAACGTTTTGGACATGAAGAGACAATGGTAGACTGGATTGCTATTCAATTTCCTAAAATGCTTGAAGCGTTCAAGGAATTGGACATTCTGTGAGGTGTGCTATGGCTAAACCTATCAATATCAATCTGTTTGACCCAAAGTCCATACAAGCGGCTGTAAAGGCTATTAAAGACTATGAAAATAGTTTAGAGTATAAATGTAGGCTACTGGCTGAAACACTGGCAGAAAAGGGCGTAGAGATTGCTAGAGTGCAGATTGCTGACCTTGATGCTATATTTACATCGGAACTTTTGCAAAGCATCCATTCGGAATATGTTGGCTCCGTAAAAGGTGGCGGTATTTGGGCGGTGGTTGCAGGTACAGACCATGCGGCTTTCGTGGAGTTTGGTACTGGTGTTGTAGGAAAGCAGTCGCCATATCCATATCAGCTACCGGAAGGTGTTGACTGGCAGTATGCAAGCGGAAAAACCATACGGCAACTTGCGGATGGGAGATATGGGTGGTTTTATCCTGCGGATGACGGTAAATGGTATTTTACAGAAGGTATGCCGTCAAGACCATTTATGTACATGACTGCAATAGAACTTCGTGATATTGTATCACAGACAGCAAAGGTGGTGTTTGGTAGTGGATAATGAATATCAGTGGGTATCAGATTTTAAAGTAAAGATTGCATCGTACTTAAAAATGAAGATACCGCAGAGCCATCCTAAAGCTTATGTGACGGACAAAAGCAAGGATTTGTCAGAACCCACATTCCCCACAGTTTACTTTCATGCTATGCCGTTCACAGAGACAGGAGAAGACCTTGAAGGACGGTCTATCAATGGAATCACAGCATCGTACCAAGTGGATGTGATAACCAACAAGAGTCAGGAAGAAGCTGAAGATATCATGGCTACGGTTGCCGGACTTTTCAAACGTTTGCGATTTCAGATAACTTCCATGCCGGAGTTTAGCAATACTTCGCAGAAAACATACAGAAGCACAGCACGGTTCAAAAGAAACGTAGATGCTGATGATATATTGTAACTATTGACAGAGCCTACTGGCTCTATTTTTTTATGCAAATTTGGAGGTAAATATGGCTACTGGTTTAAAATCAAGAATTGCCTATAAAGAGCCTAGTTCTAGTGCTGCAACTGGTGAGTACTGGGCAGGAACTTACAAACTGCTCATGAGAGCAAAAAGTATTCCTTCACCGTTCGGAAGTCAGAACATGGTGGATACTTCTACACTGGAAGATTTGGTCGAAACACAGGAAATGGGTCGTAGAGCAGCTAACAGTATGGAAGTGCAAGGGGCATTTGAGAAAAAGTACAAGGATGAAATGGTGACAAACGAGGGAAAGAAACTAGATTTCATCATCCTGTATGGAACTGACGGAAAAGGCTCAGAGGGTATTTGCGCATTTATCGGTCAGGAAAGTTTTGCACCGGACGAAGCAACAGACGATCATCTGACTGGAACTGCTACGATTGCACAAGCTACTGTGCCGAAGTGGATTGAAGATAATTACACTGTTGCAGTAACAGAGGATGAAAACGGTTATCCCACAGCAATTACACTGACAAAAAAATAAAAAGTCAGTCAGAAACAAATAGTACTGCCGTGGCTGACTTTGACGAAACGGTAGACGAACCATTGATTTAGCAAAAGAGAGCCGTCTTCGGGCGGCTCCTTTCCAACAAAATGTTGGGGAAAGGATATGTTTTTATGAAGAAGATTTTAGTTAATGATGTTGAATATACTTTAGAGTTTGGATTCGGTGCTGTGGAGTGCAAGGATTTGATTCAAAAGATGTTTCTTATGCTTTCCGGTGGCTATGTAGCTAAAAAAGCAAAAAATGTACAGAATCCCACACCAGAAGAAATTGTAGATGGTAGCGGATATATGCTTGCAGAATTTCCTCATGTATGCAAAACGGCTTTTTATGCAGGACTTCTTGAAAACCATAAAGATATTACACCGGATGAATCCAATGCTTTAATGAAAGAATACATGAAAGCAAACGGTCTGTCTTTTGTGAAGTTGTATGGAGAACTGACAGACTGTATGAAAGAAGACGGTTTTTTCGAACTGTCGGGTCTGACGGAAATGATGACGCAGACCAAGGAAGAGATGGAGAAAGAGGACGGCAAGGTAACGAAGATGCCACAGGATCACAAGAAGAAATCGACTGGCACAAAATAATATGGGAAGAATATTTTCCATTTGCTTTTTCTATGGGAATTTCGATAGAAGAGTTCAAACATCTGAATCCTAAAAAATTAGAGTGGTGTTACAAAGGATATAAACTCAAAAAAGAGGAAGAAGATAGGAACTCATGGCAACGTTGGGGAGATTACGGAATATCTGCATTAATCGTTGCAATAGACCGTTGCTTAAACGGAGACAAAGCAAGAACCACTTATGTTGAGAAACCTATTTCAGAAAAGATAGCACATGATAATGAACCTAAATATAAGGAATCCAACGAAGAAATTGCAATATGGGAAATGAAACAGAGAATCAAAGCATTAAGAGAACAAGGATTACCGGAAAGTCCGGATTAAGGAGAAAATATGAAACAAGCATTGTACAAAGGACCTGATATTTCCAAACATAACGGGAATGTAAACATTAAAAGAGTGAGAAATGCTGGCTACAAGTGTATCGGTATCCGCGCCGGTTACGGTAAGAATAATGTAGACGAAAAATTTGTTAGCAATGCTCTGGCATGCTTTAATTTGGGAGTGGCAACTGTCATTTACTGGTTTTCGTATGCCTTATCAGTGCTTATGTCAAAAAATGAAGCGGACTATTGCTGTGATCAGGTGGAAAAGTACTGGAAAAAATGTCCGGTCGCGTATGACCTAGAATATGATACCGTAAGATACGCTAGAACAAAGGGTGTAAATATCACAAAAGATTTGGCAACAAATATGGCGATTGCTTTTCTTTCCAGAGTAAAGGAAAGAGGACATGTTCCGGTGATTTACACTAACAGGGATTATATCAAAAATTATTTTGACATGGATAAGATCGTTGCAGCACTGGGAAAAGTATATGTCTGGTATGCAAGATACGGCACTAGCCTGACGGAAGCAGAGCTAAACCTTGCAGACATTTGGCAGTACACATCTTCCGGATTTGTTCCTGGAATCAGTGGTAAGTGTGATATCAATATCTTTTACACGGACTTTGAAATGGTATCTTCTGTTCCGGCACAGAGGGAAGAGACTTGCAATATCAATATTCAGAACTTCCAGAAGGCAGCCAACGCAGACGGATACCGGGACGCATACGGTCGTAAGCTCACAGTCGATGGTAAGGACGGCAAGAATACACAGTATGTACGCAAGCAGATCTGCCTGCAGGCGAAGAGATTCGGGCTGAGCTACAAGGTTGGCTCCAGGGGAGCGGTAGTTAAGTGGTGGCAGACACGTTGCAATGAGATCTTAGGACATGACCAGAACGTAGATGGTAAGTATGGAAAAGACGCAAGGAAAGAGACCATTGCAGTGCAGGACAAGCTGAACCTGGTAAAAGATGGAAAAGTAGGATACGACAGTATCCAGGCGGCATTCTATAATTGATTTTAGGAGCGGTAGGGGTCACAGCTTACCGCTCTTTTCTTGGAAGTGGCAGACACTTCCTTTTTATTTCGGTAAAGGCGGTGCGGTATGGCAGATATTGATTCTTTGCAGATTAAAATAAAAGCGGATGCGAATAACGCAAGTAACGCACTGGATAAGTTGGCAAATAGCCTTACGAATTTTCAAAAAAGCTTGTCTATTGACACATCCAAACTGACAAGCATTTCCAACAGCATACAGAGTATCGCAAATGCCGCAAATTCCATGAATACGAGCGGTATTAAGAATATCTCCACGTTGACAAATTCCATTAACAGAATGGGGAAAATAGATACAAGTGGATTAAGTAGAATTTCATCTGCGTTAAAGACTTTTTCTGCTGATATGGCAGGAACAAAAGTAGATGGAATAGGGGATATTGCAAGTATTGCATCGTCTATCTCAAAACTTGGCGGTGTGGCATCCGGCAGAGCAATCACGAACATTCCTTTACTGGCAAAGAATTTGAAGCAGTTATTCACCACTTTGTCTACCGCACCGAATGTAAGTGAGAACATTATCCGCATGACAAATGCACTGGCAGGACTGGCATCTACTGGTGCGGCATCCGGGAGAGCGGCAAACTCTTTAGGACGAAATCTGAACACTTATACGTCAAGTGCAAAAAGAGCCACGAAGAGCACATTTAGCCTTGCAGCGGCTTTCGGAAAATTCTACGCAACGTATTTTCTTGTTATCCGTGGAATTAAAAGCCTGTGGAAATCCATAGAGGGAACTACGGACTATATCGAAGCATTTAACTACTACACGGTTGCTTTCAATAAAGTCGGCAAGGAATGGGGCAAGGACTTTGAAAAATACGGTTACGACAATGCAGAAGATTATGCGCAGAGTTTCGGGAATCGTGTAAATGAACTTCTTGGCAAAATGTCCGGTCTGAAAGTAGATGTAGATGGTGGACTGATTTCTGAAAGTGGAATGAAGAACCTGGGGTTGAATTTACAGGAGATTACTCAGTACGCTTCACAACTTGCATCTATCACCAACTCTTTAGGGCAGACCGGAGAAGTTACTACGGCAATTTCAAAGTCCATGACAATGCTTGCCGGAGATATTTCCTCTCTGTTTAACGTAGATTTCAGTACAGTTGCAACTAATTTACAGTCCGGTTTAATCGGTCAGTCAAGAGCACTGTATAAGTATGGTATTGATATCACAAATGCCACATTACAGACTTATGCTTACAAATACGGCATTGAAAAGGCTGTATCTGAAATGTCACAGGCAGAGAAACAGCAGTTGCGTCTACTGGCAATCTTAGACCAGTCCAAAGTATCATGGGGAGACTTGGCGAATACAATAAATTCTCCAAGTAATATGATCCGCCAGTTTACCAACAACGTAAAAGAAGCCGGCATGGTACTGGGTCAGTTGTTTATTCCGGTATTGCAGAAAGTACTTCCTGTCATTAACGGTGTAGTAATTGCGATTAAAAGATTGCTTGTCAGCGTTGCAAACTTAATGGGCATCAAGATTGATTTTGATTCTTTCGGTCAAGGTGTATCCGGGTACAATGAAGATTTGGAAGATACGGCAGATGCACTGGATAAAGTGGGAACAAGCGCAAAAAATGCTCAAAGCGGAATCAGAGCATTTGATAAATTGAAAGTTATTTCCACACCAAAATCCAGTGGTTCCGGAAGTGGTGCTGGTGGAGCAGGAATTGACCTTACCAAAGAAATCATGGATGCTACTGCGGAGTACGAAAAAGTATGGCAGGAAGCGTTTGATAAGATGCAGAATACAGCTATGGGCTGGGCTGACAAAGTAAGCAAGGTATTTAAGCCAGTAAAAGATATTATAGAAGATCTGGCGTATGCATTTAAGTTTGATTCTGATGCCTGGTTTAAGGTTGCCGGAATGGATACGTCCAAACTGGTAACTGGTATTTTTGACTGGTTCACAAGAGCAATAGATTCTGTGGACTGGGAAAAAATCGGAAGACACATAGGTAGTTTCTTGGCTGGGATTGATTGGACAGCAATCTTTACATCTGCCGGAAATTTCATAAAAACTGCCATAGATGCGGCAATCGACCTGTGGAAAGGAAGCTTTGATGCTGCTCCTATTGAAACAACGATTCTGACAGCAATAGGTCTTTTGAAATTCACCGGACTGGGAGATATATTATGGAAAGCAATCAAAGATTCTATTGTTTTGTCAATGGGCGGTAAGGCAGGAGCAGGAATCGGAGAAACAATTCTCGGAAGTCTATTAGGAACTGGATCGGCAACAGGAGCAGAGGGAGCGGCAGCAGCAGGAGCAACAGGATTGTTTGGTGGTATTAGTGCAGGAGCAGTAGCGGCAGCAGCGGCTATCACAGCGGTTGTGGCAGGCCTTGCACTTGTATATGCAACAAACGAGGATGTTAGAAAGAGTTTCAAGGAATCAATTTCTGCTATTGCAGAAAATCTTACTCCGGCAATGGAGTTTTTGACAACAACAGTTATACCGGATTTGCAGAGTGCATGGACAGGGCTTGTGGATGTTCTCACTCCGATAGGAGAATTTTTGAAGACTGCATTCACAAGCATATGGCAGGATATGCTAAATCCGGCATTAAAATATGTTGGTGAAGAAGTGCTTCCAAAATTGCAAAGTGCTTTTGAAAATCTTTGGAATGGAGTGCTTGTTCCGCTTGGAACATTCCTTGGAAATGTTTTGAATCCTGTGATTCAGATTGTTGCAGACATACTTACAATGCTTTGGCAAAACGTAGTAGTGCCTTTAGCAGATGCATTAGGAAGTGTTTTGGGAGCGGCTTTTGATGCGATAGTTGATACCATGAATTTTGTGGTTGAGCAAGTAAAACCAGTAATAGAAGTGTTCAACTTCTTATGGGACAATGTTTTATCTCCAATAGTCACTCATTTGTGGGAAGATTTAAAACCTGCTTTTGAAACTGTTTTTAACGCAATAGGTAATATTATCAAAAACCTTGGAACAAAATTAAAAGGACTGATTAATTTTGTCTCCGGTGTATTTACTGGAAACTGGAGACAAGCCTGGGACGGAATAAAAGATATTTTCAAAGGAGCGTTTAATAGCCTTGTAACTATAGCAGAAGGTTGCGTAAATCTTATAATTGATGGAATAAATGCATTTATTGATGGGTTTGGATTGATTAGCGGTATATCAGAAGCTATAGGAATAAGTTTCAATCCAGTGCAAATACCTAAAATAAGTATTCCTCGATTTGATACCGGTGGTTACGTGCCAAGCCGATACACAATGATTATGGCAGGAGAGAACGGTGTACCGGAGATTGCCGGGACAGTAGGAGGCAAGACAGCGGTTGCCGGTGGAGTGGAAATCACTGGAATCAAAGATGCCATCAATTCCACGGCACAACAGGAAATTGCACTTCTGAAACAGAATAATCAGCTACTGCAAGGAATCCTTGAAAAAGAGTTTGGAATCACAACAGACCAAATTGGAATTGCCGCAAGACAATACGGTCAAGAGCAATTTAACCAAAAACACAAGAATGTATATGTATTTTAACACAGACAGCACTTTGAATGGGTGCTGTCTATTTTTATGCAATAAGGCGGTGAGCGTATGTCAGCATATCAAGGATGGCTTTTAAAAATTGGAGATTACGTTATTGACCAGTCAAGATTTATAGCCGCTGAAAGTTATCAGCCGGCTGTAAATATGCAAGATGTAGACCCGTGGACTGATGCAAATGGATACGTACATAGAAATGCTGTGGAGCTAAAAGCATTAAGTATTGATTTTTCCACACCTGCGATGCTGACGGATGACGATTTGCAAGAGTTACTGTCCGGGATACGAAGCAACTTTATTGATGCAACGGAACAGGGATGCAATATCACGGCATACATTCCATTTTTAGGTAAATATGTCACACAATATGGATATATGGCTGATATAAAGCCTACAATCTACGGAACTTATGACGGAGAGATTAAATACAATCAGATAGAATTTTCATTTGTCGGAGGTGTAGCGAATGAGTAACTATACCTATGCGGATTTGTTTAATAAAAGCGCATCCAAAAAGGAAATCACAATTGAAACAGAGGACAAGTCTGTAAAAATCACCAACAGCGAAATCCATTTTGAACAGTTTGAATTAAAAGAAATACTATGTGATGATGATTACCTTACATTTGGACAGTGCAATGCATCACAGTTAAAATTCAAAATTTCCAACGTGTTTACAAGCATGATTGGAAAACAGATAAATGTTTCTGCTGTGATTAATGGACATACTGACACACCGTTTATTTTCGGCAAATACCGTGTCGTTTCCGATAAACCAACAGATGATAAGCGTTACAGGAATGTGACTGCTTATGATGCCATATACGACATTGGAGAAGCGGAAGTATCTTCCTGGTATAACGGATTAAAGTTTCCTTTGACGTTAAAGCAGTTCAGAGACAGCTTTTTTGCATATTTTGGTGTTGAACAGGTAGAAACCACATTACCTAACGACAGCATGGAAGTGGCAGAAACAATCAAACCAAGTGAACTGTCTGGCCAGACGGTAATGGAAGCAATCTGCTCAATAAACGGATGTTTTGGACACATTAACCATGATGGAAAATTTGAATATGTTTTCCTTAAAGCAATAATATCCGGATTATATCCAAAGAAAGGATTATATCCACAGAAAGGATTATACCCTAGAAAAGGTTCTGAAAAAGAAAAGGTTACTGGTGGAAAATACAAATCAGTTAAATATGAAGATTTTGTCTGCCAAAAAGTTACAAAAGTGCAGATAAGAAAATCAGAAAATGATATTGGTGCAGTTTACCCGGATACAGAGATTACAGAGAACGACAACAGTTATATTTTGCAAGATAATTTCCTTGTTTATGGAATGAGTGCAGATGACATAGAAACGGTTGCAAGAAATCTGTATGAGGTTATTAAAGTTGTAAAATATAGACCTTATAACTGTGAAAAAATAGGAAATCCTTGTTTGAGCCTTGGAGAAGCAGTCAATGTATATACGGCTAAAGAAATCATAGAAAGCTATGTGTTGAGTAGAACATACAAAGGAATCCAGCAACCGACAGACACCATATCAGCAAGTGGAAAATCTCCAAAGTACAGTGAACAGGTAAATGGAATTAACAAAAGTATAATTCAACTCCGTGGAAAAACAAATGAGTTAGAACGTACTGTTGAGGAAACACGATCTGAGATTAAAGATGTAGAAAGCGGACTGGATACAAAGATTACACAGACAGCTGGAAAGATTGAACTTGAATCAACCCGTGCGCAAGGAGTAGAAACAGATCTGGCGGCGGCAATTTCTGTTCAAGCCGACCAAATCAAGTTGAAAGTTTCCAAAGGTGATGTCAGTTCGCAGTTGAGCGTTGAGAGTGGACAAGTAAGCATTTCCGGTAATCGGTTTGTATTGGACTCCACGAACTTTTCTATTTCTTATGATGGAAAAGTCACTGCGAAAAGCATTGATATAACCGGAGGAACTATCAATTTACAATCAGCATCACAAGATTATAGTACGATTGTGTTAAATTACAGTAATTACACGTTGGGTATGGACGGAGCAGGAATAAGAGCAAGTCGTAGTTCTGATTCGACTATACTTACAGCAAGTGGAATTACAACTACTGGAAGTTTGAAAGCTAAGAATTTGTATGTTGATAACATAAATACGCAAAGTGTCACAAGCGGTACTATTAGCATAGGAAACAATGTAAAAATATCCGGTGATACTGAACTTGCAATAGGGCACACACACAAAATCAATGGAACTCTTAATATAGATGTTAACGGACTATCAATTAATGCCCCTGCTTTGAATATAACATCTACTGGTGGAATAAGTGTAGGGAAATCGCTTGGATATTTAGGTTTTTTTGGAATACAAGGTTCTACCAAGAAAACTGTAAGCAAAATATCGTCTACCAGTACAACAGCAGCTTCTACGGTTGCAAACAAAGTAAATGACCTTATAACAGCATTGCAAGCGTATGGATTGATAGGATAGGAGAAGCAGCATGAATAGTTTAGAAATCAGAGAATTTGAACAGTCAATCATAAATCTTTTTAACGAATGTGGTCTCCCGATGGAGATTAAGCGGCTAATTGTGAATGATATTGCCGGGCAGATTAACAGAGCCGCAGATAATCAAATCAATGTAGAGTTGGCAGAAAGAAATAAAGAAAAAGAAAGCGAGGTTTCTGCAGATGGCACTGAATAAGGTTTATACCAGAATTAACTGGGAAGATTATCCCAGTGAGAACACGGATTTAGATGCATACCATCTTAATCAGATGGATTCTGCTATTGATGCGTTGGACAACCGTATCATATCACAGGATGCCTTAAAAGTAGACAAGTCTGCAATAAACGGAAACATTGCTGATTGGACTATGGATGAAACAACCGGTGTTATTACTATTACAAAATACAACGGTGAAAAAATTATTTTTGACCTTAATATTGAAAAAATACCTGTTGGCTTTTCCATGTCTGATGACGGAATCATTACCATGACTACAGAAGATGGAACACAGTTTAAGGCTGATATTGGTTCTATGATTCCGGTGTTGACATTTGAAGATTCTGCAACCATAGCTGTATCCGTGACTGGTACTGGAAAGAATAAGACTTATTCTTTTTCAATCAAAACAGGATCAGTAACAGATGCTATGCTACAGCCTAATTATTTAGCAGATATTAGAGTAGAATCCGCAAATGCATCTGCTTATGCGCAATCCGCAAATGCAAAATCTGTATTGGCTGAATCTTATGCCATAGGTGGAACCGGAACAAGAGAAGGAGAAGATACAGATAACGCAAAGTATTATATGGAGCAGGCAAAACAGCAAACAGGAGGTATACCTACAAAAGTTAGTGAATTAGAGAATGACGCTGGATATATCACCAAAGATGCTGACAATTTAACTAATTACTATGACAAGACTACTACCGACCAAAAATTAGCCAACATTGACTTGACTGATTATCTCAAAAAGACAGGTGATGCTTCCAACACAACCGTAACATTCACCGAGCCTACAGACCTTGCACAGCCGACCACAGGAGAGAAACTTGGTGGAATTATCGGTAAGGTTAGCCTTGCAATAAAGAACATCAAAACATTAATTTCTCTCATAGGAAATACTGATATTTCATCAATCGGAAACGGCACTGTCACGGGGGCAATTAGTGATGTAAATGGCAAGTTAGGTAAGTATAAATTATCTACGTGTGGATTATTTTCCATTGATCTAGTTGTTGGATCAAATATAGTTTCAGTGGATAAGTTAGTGTCTGGTAGTTTGCCTCAAACACCATATACTCTATTCACCGTTATATCACAAGGAACGTCTTTAAATAGGTTAATAGATATATTTTTTGATGGTGGTAATAATGTAGTAGCATATACAAATGTAGCTCAAAGATATAGCATAATGTGGGTGTCTTTCGAATTAACTTAAGTACTAATATAAACAAAAGTATTACAAGCATTGTATAGATTTATATTTGTATATGGGAATAATTCTACTGTGCCATTTGAGCTAATAGCTATCCGATATATTTCTCCGTTTGGATTACTGCAATCATAAAATACTCCGCTTACCGGTTTAAACTCATCTGGTAAAACAAATAATGTATTATAAGTATTGAGTGTAAGATTTTTGAATCCATCGAATCTTATCTGAATCATTTTATTGTGTTTTATAATGACGACATCTGCACTAAGTTTTTCGTTTTCTGATGATTTAATTATAAAATTTTTTTTATTATCTAACTTGCCATTTACAGAAGTAATTATAACTGATGTATGCAGATTATAAATAAAAATAAATCAATCAAAAAGAGCATGGTGCAAAAGCCATGCTCTTAATTTCTTTATCTGATTCCCCAGTCACCGTCATTGTTGACGAAACCAATTACATATCCTATCATGTCATCAATTATGTGTTCCGGGAGTATACTGTTCGGAGACATGAGCGAAACATATCTCCATTTTCTAACGCCATATTCTATTATATGGGTTTTTACGGCAATTTGTATCCCACCATTACTTGTTACAATACATCGTTCACCGTCTTGTGGTTCACGATCTGCGGAAAGGAGAATAATTTCCCCTGGAAGATAAAACGGCATATAGTAGTCACAGGGAATTTTCAAACCGATATAAGTCTTGGATTTTATATCTTCCGGTAAATTGTCTATGCAAATAGGTTCTACAGCGTTTGTGGTGGCTATAATTCCATTCACAAGTTGCGGTTTGAGGACAGAAATATACTTGTGTGATTTTTCAAAACTGGAATAGATTTTAGCTTGGTGACGGATGAAGTAACGGATAAGGTACAGAGAGTGTTCCGGCAGACTGCGGCATATCTTGACAGATTCCAACATCTTATCTTCCATAGTGCCGCAACCGACCAACTCGTCTACACTGATTCCAAAGGCTCTAGCAAGCGCAACAGCGGTCGATAGCTTTGTATCGTTAGAATTACCGTATAGTAGTGAATTAAGCGTAGAATAAGGCAAATTAGCTTCATCTGCAAGCTTGTACACTGTCATGTCCGGCTCATTAAGAAATTCGTGGAGATTACCACGAAAACTTAACATATAATTAGTACGGTTGACTGATAGATGTGTCGAAATTTCTTTGATTCGGTCTTTTTTTATCATGTTTATTGTCCCCCTTTCACATGATACACTTGTAACATCCCTTGAAACGAGGGACATCAAGTTCTGGCGAGGGCGGTGTTTATTGGCGTTTTCACCGTCCTCTTTTGTTGATATTTTACAACAATAAAAAACGTGAGTCAAATATATTGATTGTTAAGAACATATGTTCTATAATTTAGGTATCGCTACCAAGTGCGGAAAGATTAGGGGGGTGTACTATGGGGGAAAGAAATCAAAAGGAAAAAGAAAAAGGAGAACTTCTGATTGAAATAAATTCAATACTTGAAGTCCTCCCAGTTTGTGAGTGTCAAGAAATCAAAGATTTCATTCTAGGAGTTTATCTTACTTGATTCCTGACATTCGATAAGGCTATCAATTAAGGAAAGTACAGCTTGCTTATGTCCGTCAGACAGTTGGTTGTACTTCCTTATGAGATGCGCATAACGTTCTCCTTGATTTTCTTCGTGCTGTTTTTTGTATTCTCCCTTATCCCATTCAGTAAGGTTCTCGGGGCGAACACATAAAGCATCTGCAATTTTCTTAAGCATTTCTATGTCAATCTTTTTAATATTTCCTGCTTCGTACTTTTGCATTGTTGCTTCTGTAATACCGACACGATATGCAACATCTTTAATAGTCATATCTTTTTCTTTTCGATACTTCTTTATATTGTTTGCTACTCTGTCACAAAATTGGCTACCCATATTTTCACCACCTTTCTTGCCGTAACTTTAATGACATTATAATTCTATCACAGCATGAAAGATTTGTAAATATTTTTTAAGAAAAACTTTCACGTTGTGATTGACAAAACTATCATGCAGTGATATTATTCTATCATGGAGTGAAAGAAAGGAGGTATTGAATGAATACACAAAAACTTAAAGGCATTATCAGAGAGCGTGACAAGAATTACAATCAGTGCGCTAATGCAATCGGAAAGAGTGTAGCCGCCTTCAATTCAAAGATTAACGGCAGGGTTGCATTTACGGTTATTGAATGTGAAGAGCTTGGAAACTTTCTTGGAATGACCGACAATGAGAAAATAGAAGTTTTTTTACGTTAAAACTATCATATTGTGATAGTTTATATCACATTAAGAAAGGAAGGCGAATGAAATAATGAAAAAACCGTATTGCATGGTAGAAGACAAATCACATAGAACATTACAAGAATTTGTTGAGTTAATAGCTTTAGGAATTGCTAACAATGTGGCAGATGGCGAGAAAATTGAGCTAATACAAAGCGAATGTAAAATACTCAATTCTCTCACCGAAGCGTTAAAAGTAATCAAAAATTAACGCTGCATCCGAAATGGATTCTGGATGGCTTCTACCTTGTCTAAAACTGGATCCGGTAAAGAATTGACGATTTCTGAATAGTATTGGTAGTACAGGTTCTTAAAATCATCAAAACTTCCGGTATATCCACAAATTTTAGCAATGGCGTAAGCGGATGCGTATTCTTTGGAATCCAATGTAATTCACCTCCTTATATCAGAATAAGGAGAGTATACCACAAATAGGGAGTTAATTGAATGAGTGAAAAAGAAAAAATGGCGGAGGAATTTGCCGAGAGAGGTGAGAAGAGTGAAAACATCAAAAATTGAGATTCACCAGTGTGACGGTGAAGAGGGAGTTTTTACAGAAGTACTCATTGACGGTCACAAAATCAACGGTGTGAGAAGCTTCACACTAAAACAAGGGGTTGGGGATGACGTGCCTACTCTGACACTTGACCTTAATGCACTTAATCTTGCAACGGATATGAAAGTGTTGCGGATTATGCAGGAGGGGTTAGGAGAAATCGAAAGCATTAACTTCAAAAAAGAATAGGCTCCCATATTTCAGAGAGCCATTCCATCATCTGCTGATATTTTGAAGTATGGAGCATTGCCTTGGGTTGTTGCAGCAACCAGTGAGACCAGCATATTTGCAGTCTAATCTTCCATTTTCAAATTTGGGTTTAATATCTTCCAAAGAGCCAACAGATATTTGCCTAAAATCAACAGAGTACATTTTGTTTTGCTTATCGCAAAAACCATTGTATACCAAATTACCACCTCCTTTATAGGAGAGTATACCACAGAAAGGAGAACAATGAACGAATTACAAACATCAAACATGAAAACACCCATTGAGATTGCGCTTGGTGTTGATGAAAACGGAATGACTACCGCAAAAGCACTGTATGAGTTCTTAAGCGGAGAGAAAAGCAACTTTTCAAAATGGGCGAAAAGGAACATTGAACAGAATGAGTTCTATGAAGAAAACAAGGATTGGTGGGGGTTCGTCACAGTGACGAACGGTAACGAATGCAAGGATTACCGACTAACTACCGACTTTGCAAAACATCTGTCAATGGAAAGCCATTCTGCAAGGGGCAAAGAAGCAAGACAGTATTTTATCACCATTGAGGACAGAACGAAGCAGGAGGTAATCAACAGGTCGCAACTTTCTCCACAAATGCAGATGGTTATGCAAATGGCTGAGAGCATGGCGAGACAGGAACTGGAACAGAAGAGACAAGCTGAAAAGGTGAACCGCATAGAGCAGACTGTCTCCAACATGAAAGATATTTTCACGAAGCCTATCGGTGACTGGAAGTCGGAAATAAATGGAAGGATACGGGAGATTTCAGTTAAGAGTGGAATTGGATATCAGACATTATATGGACAGCTTTACGGCGAACTGGAAACGACAGCACATTGTAGCTTAAATATGCTTCAAAGGAACAAGATAAATAAGATGAAAAAGGCAGGGAATAACGAAACAGCTATTAAAAACGGCACAACTAAAATTCAAATTATTTATGAGAAACCGCAGTTGAAAGCAATTTTCGAGGGAATCGTAAAGAATTACGCAATGAGGTACTGCTCATAGAAAGGAAGAGGAATGGGAAACAAATATTTGAAATTGAGTAACAGTGTAATTACATCAACGGACAACAAAGGGAAGGCAATGTACTTTACAAAAGTAGACAGTGCCTCCACATTCCAGAAGTTGTTCTATGATGAAGAAGCTTCGTACGGTGTATCTGTAACAGATATTGAAGTAGAAATGGGTAATGGAGTAAGTTTTACAAATGCAATTTTAACGACATACATTGCAGAGGAAGAGGACGGATCAAATATGTTTTTGGATGTCATTATCAGTGACTTACTGGGTACGTTCGTATCCGAATGGTATTAAGCCTATGAGAACAACAATAAAGATGTTTCTTCCTATCATAATGGCACTCTCCATCACATTTACATCCACAGCACAGTCAGCCGGCAGTTTTATCTCCGAGGAAGCGCAGGAATCGTGTGTAAAGTACGGTGAGGAATATGGCATCTGCCCGGAACTGCTTATGGCAATGATCGAGAAAGAATCTTCCGGCAGACCAGATGTGGAAAGTGGCGGTTGCAAAGGTCTGATGCAGATTTCAGACAGATGGCATAAAGACCGCATGGAGCGTTTGGGAGTTACGGATATTTACTCTGTGGACGGTAATATCCATGTGGGAGCCGACTATTTATCGGAATTGTTTGAAAAGTACTGTGATGTAGGAATTGCCCTCATGGTTTACCACGGTGAGAAGAACGCAGCTACAAAGACAGAATTAAGTGACTACGCAGACTGGATATTAACCAGGAGCGCAGAACTGGAAAGGATGAATGGAAAATGACGAACAGAGAGAAGTATGCGGAACAGATTATTGATATGGCTGCAAAAGACATTAAAATAACTGTTGATAAGAGAGGAAGATTGAGCGATTGCTTTGCTATTAATTGCCATGATTGCGCATGGAGCAGTTGCAACAACTGCAGAAAAAAATTTAGGGCATGGTTAGAACAGGAATATGTAGAGCCTACGGTGGATTGGTCGAAAGTGCATGTGGATACGAAAATTCTGGTGAGAGATTCAGAAGATGGACGGTGGGAAAAAAGACATTTCGCAAGATACGAAAATAATATTGTTTTTGCATGGGACAGAGGTTGTACATCGTATTCTGCTGACGGATACTATAATGTTTCAACTTGGAAGTATGCCAAACTTGCGGAGGAAGATGTATGAGTGCCAAAAGGCGGTTTACAGTCAAAGGAGTAATCGGAAGATTTTTCTTTAATCCTAAAGAGTGGAAAATCGACCGTGAAACATCATTTTACTACCGACTGGTGAACCGTGAAACAGGAATGAAAAAATGGGTAAGAAAGGAGTATTTTCATGTTGAAGAAAGGAATTATCCCCATCGTCCGTGCGAATGAGATTCTGATTGCAGGACTGTTAGATGCAGGAATCTTGTATATCGGAGATGATAATATGATTCATGCAGCAGAAGACTGAAAGCCGGAGGAATGAGGAAATGGAAAGGAAAATCAGAAAAATCTTGGTAGAACTTGGGATGAAACAGTACTTACCGGGATTCCAGTACATCATAGAGGTTGAAACGCTGATGTTTGAGAACCGGAACAGAAGACTTTCTGAAATCTACCGAATTATCGGGGAGGAACACAGCACCACAAAGGAAAGTGTGTACCGGGCGATCAAGTGGGTTATTGACAAGATAAACACAACCACGGAGTTGTACAAGAAAATCAACGAGACAGACAAGCCGGTATCAATCTATATGTTTGTAAATTCATTATATTTATATCTTTGGGAGGATAGAAAAAATGAGGATTAAACACATCTATTTGCAGAATTTCTGTAAATTCTATGGCTCTAACAGACTGGACACAGATATTTACGACCGGACAGAGATTTCCGGAGTGAATGAAACCGGAAAGTCCACAATCAAAAGAGCAATTCATCATATTTTTGGATGCCGTGACGAGAACGGCAGAGAGATTACCGGAATCAGACCACACGATAAGGACGGCAATGACATTGACGGAGATATTACCGCAGAAGTTACCGTGGAGATTGACGGTACAGACAAGGTCCTGAAAAAAGTATGCCGTAAGAACTTCAATAAGAAAGGCGAGTTTACCGGCAATGTCACGGATTACTATGTGAATGATATTCCAAAAAAGGCAGCAGATTTTGAAGCATTTTTGGAAGAGAGTGTATGCGGAAAAGATAAGTTTTCACTTTGCATCAATGCCATGACACTTTTACTTAAAGGCGGTACAGAGCAGAGAACAATTCTTGCTGATATGTTTGGTCAGCACAGTAATGATGACATTTGCAATCAATTTCCGGAGTTTGAAGCATTAAGGGCTATTCTGCAGGACGGCACGGTTGATGAACTGAAAAAGCGTTGCAATGTGCAGTTGTACGGCACAAGAGGAAGAAATGGAACCAAGGGATTGCAGGACCTGTTAGATGAAATTCCGAGCCGTATTGACGAAATAAGCCGTCAGAGAGTGGATATTGACCTTGCGGATCTGGAACTGAAAAAGAAAGCTTTACTGGATAAGCTGTCAGAGAACATTAAACAGCAGACAGATACACAGAACAGTATGAATTCCTACGATAAGCTTTCTGATGGAATCATTGAGTTAAAAGGTCAGTTGAGCGCATTACATCAGAAAGCAAATGAAAAACTGGATGCTGATAGGAGAGAGAAACGCACAACACTGAATCAGATTCAGAATGAACATCAGAAAGAGTTGCTTAAGGCAGATACCATTCGTGAAGAGATCACGGAACTTGAAAAGCGTATCGCACAGTATGAACAGAAGAGACAGGATTTGAAGAAGAGTTGGGATTTGAATAAAAGCCTTAAATTTGATGAAAACTCTCTGATTTGCTCCTACTGTGGACAGGAATATCCGGAAGAGAAGAAAGAGCAGTTAAGAACGGAGTTTGATGTGCATAAGGCACATGAATTGGAACTGATTACCAAAGAAGGTTCTTCCTGTGCTGACCATATCAAAGCGGATCAGGCAGAACTGGAGCATAAGCGTGAGGAACTGAAAAAGACCGAGGATGAAGTGGAGCGGTTGGAAAAAGAGATTGCCATTGCTGATAATGCCTTAAATTCCATTCCGGCAAGTGTGGATATTTCCAACACAGAAGAATACAAAGCTGTACAGTCAAAGATTGCAGAGAAAGAAGCTGCCATGAACCGCTATGCGGATGTGCAGAGCATGAGAATTGAACTGAAATGCGCAGAGGAAGAAATTAGGGAAGATATTGAACAGGTAAACAAGAAACTGGCCAGTGTAAGCATTAACGAGAGTGTGGATAAGCGTATCACAGAACTGGAACAGGAGCGCAAGAACATTGCACAGAAGATTACAGATGTGCAGGCACAGCTTGACCTGTTAAAGAAATTTAGCCGGAAGAAGAATGAACTGTTGGAATCTGATGTGAACGAGTATTTGGAGTTTTGCCACGTTAAGATGTTCAGACCGCTTTTGAACGGTGATACCGAGGAATGTTGCGACTTTATCTACAAGGGAGAACCTTACAGCCGAAACATGAACCACGGTGCAAAGATTCTGACAGAAATCGACATTTGCAGAGCATTTCAGAAGAAGTGCGGTGTGGAGTTGCCGATTATGACAGACGATACCGAGAGCCTTGATTCATGGAGAATACCGCAGATTGACAGCCAGTTGATTATGTTCCGCAGAAGTGATGACAAAGAGTTGAAAGTGAGGGAAATGTAGATGCCTAATAATGATTATGATATGGATAAAAAAGTTGAGATTTCTGCTGATGAAATGTGCAATGTAGTTGCAAAAACAATGGCAGAAGAGCCGTTTAATTCTATTATTACGAAGTCCCCTAGCATGAGTTTCATTTTTGCTCTTTTTGGAGCGGAAATTTCTGCCAAGATATTTTGTGATGAGATAAAGAAAGGAGATGCGGAGAATGCAGATTAAGAAAGAGACAGTCATTTCTGTTCTGACAACAAGCGGAGAAACAATCAATGTCGGTGACACCGTGGTTTTTAATGCAGAGGGCAAGTGCTACACGGGTGTTTACATGGGTCTGACAGATCGTGGAGCATTGAAATTCAAGGGAAAGATTTCCGGTACTGATGTCACATGGAACGTGATGCCTAAGAGCATTATGGAAATTTGCAAGGCTGATGTAAAAGTGAAAAATGATGAATTTGGCAAGTTTATGAACGAGCCGGAAAGTGAGAAATAAGGATATGGAAAAACGTAAATTTAAAGTTGGAGAAAGATACAAAAGCGGAATGATTTTAGACAATGCTGCGGTAATTGAAATAACAGAAATCAATGGTGACTTTGTTTCTTACAAAGATGTCGTAAGAGAAACTAGTGGTAGGAAAATTTTTGAAATTGGTTCTATATTTTCTGATAATTTGGAAAAAGTCGGAAGTGAAACCATCGTCATCTACCGCAATGACAACAAAGTTGTTGCGTTGGACAAATCCACTGGCGAGAAAGCAGAAGCAAAATGCAATCCGGCTGATGAATTTGATTTCCGTACTGGTGCTAAGTTGGCTTTTAACCGGCTGATGGGCGAAGATGTAAAGCCTGATAACGGTGTCCGTGAGGTGAAGAGAAAAGCTAAAGTCGGTGAGTACGTCAAGATTGTTTATGCGATGCCTTGGTTTATTCCTTATAAAAACGGAGATATTTTCAAAGTAAATTGCGTTACGGCATCAGGATGTATTTGCAAAAAATCTGAGGAAAATGTTTGTTTATGGCACGAAGAGTACGTTGTCCTTGAAAACTACAAACCGAAAGAGGATGACAGCAAAATTCATGTCGGTGACATGGTAGAGGTAACACATAGAGGTCATTGCTATTCAACATACGATACATGGAGTGGACTTGGAAATTATAGGCAAAATTATGTTAAGGAAGTTTCTGCTGAAGACGGGATGGTTGCAAAGGTTTTGAACATTGCAAATCATGATGACGTGCACGGCGAATGTAAACTTCTTGCACTGATTCAGAATCCAAAGACAACCCAGGTATTCATCATCGGAATTGAAGGACTTAAGAAAGTAGAAAGGTAGGTACGAGGTATGGCAGAAGAAAAGAAGCAGGAAAACACAGGAATTGTGGAATACGAATCAAATGGGGAAATTGTAAAAATTTCCCCGACAACGGTAAGAAAGTACCTTGTAAGCGGTGGTGGAAACGTATCAGATCAGGAAGTAATGATGTTTATGTCTCTTTGCAGATATCAGCATCTTAATCCTTTTTTGAAAGAAGCATACCTCATTAAGTTTGGAAACAATGATCCTGCTACGATTGTTACCGGAAAAGATGTTTTTACAAAAAGAGCCGATGCAAATCCGAATTATGCAGGAAAAAAAGCAGGAATTATTGTTCAGAAGAAAGATGGTTCCGTGGAAGAAAGAGAAGGCTCATTTGTCCTTAAAGACGAAACCATTGTAGGCGGTTGGGCGAAAGTGTTCATCAAAGGAAGAGAGACACCGGAGTACCAGTCAGTATCTTTCGATGAATATGTTGGAAGAAAAAAAGATGGAACAATCAACGGTCAATGGTCTAAAAAGCCTGCAACAATGATAAGAAAAGTTGCTGTTGTACAGGCATTAAGAGAAGCTTTTCCGGATAAATTCCAAGGCCTGTATGCACAGGAAGAATTTCCTGATGTTTCAGATGTGAAACTTGATGTAGAAAAAGTTGCGGCAGAGGAAATTCAGGCAAACGCAAATTCTGTTGATTTTCCAGATGCAACTTTTGAGGAAGTCACCACGGACAGCACGGAACAGACCATTGCTAACGCAGAGACACCGGATTGCTTTAAGTAGGAGGACACCATGAGAATTATATCGCAGGACGGAACATTAGACATTCCTTATGAGCAGGTGGTTATTCAGAGATTTAAGGGTGAAATTTACTTTCTAAATAAGAACCTCATAGGTGTAGAACAACTTTGTGGTGATATGGTTATTGCTGAATATTCCACAGAGGAAAAAGCGGAAGAAGCAATGAAACAACTTAAATATGCGTATCTTTGCCATAACAGAGTAAAAATTGAGAGGGAGTATCCAATTTGTGATGATAAGACACAAGAGGGAATTGGAGGAGTTTATACTTTTCCACAGGATGATGAGGTAAATATATGAAGCTAAAATGTTTAGGCTCCGGTTCTTCCGGTAACTGCTATCTTCTAACGGCAGATAATGGTGAGACACTTTTACTGGATGCAGGACTTCCTATCATGGACATAAAACGTGGTCTTAACTGGAATATTAAGTGCGTTGTGGGTGCTATATGCACCCATGCACACAAAGACCACTCATTATCCGTATCAGACCTTGAACACATGGAAATACCAGTATTTAAGCCATATGAAAGCCTTGAACCTATTGCAATCGGAAAAAGTGAGTGGAGAATACAGGGATTTGACCTAACAACACTGGACGGCAAATGGACGCACACGAATGCAGATGGCACGGAATGTCCTTGTTATGGATTTCTGATAACACATCCGGAAATGGGAAAACTTCTGTACATTACCGACACGGAATTTTGCAAGTGGAGATTTGCAGATGTAAACCACATTTTAATCTCATGTAACTATCAGAAAAAGTACATTGATGATGAAAATGTTGCGAAAAGGAATCACGTTTTTCGTGGTCACATGGAACTTGGAACTGTGAAAGATTTTGTGATGGCTAACAAGACAGATAGCTTGCAAAACGTCATATTGTGCCATTTAAGCAGAGATAATGCAGTACCCAGTGAATGTGTCGCAGAGGTCAAAAAAATTGCTCCTATGGCTCATGTGGACGTTGCACAGGGCGGTAAGGAATGGATTTTACAGAATGGAAAGGAGTGTCCGTTTTGAGTGAATATGGCTACATCAGAGTATCTTCCAAAGAACAGAACGAAGCTCGACAACTTGATGCACTGCACGAGCAAGGAATAGAGGACAGCAATATCTACATGGATAAGCAGTCCGGCAAGGATTTCAATAGAACAAGGTATAAAACTTTGTACCGCAAGCTGAAAAAGGGAGATGTATTATACATAAAAAGCATTGACCGTATGGGAAGAAACTATGATGAAATCATTCAGGAATGGCGCAGAATCACACGTTTTCGTGAAGCTGATATTGTAGTGTTGGATATGCCGTTGCTTGATACAAGACGAGGGAAAGACCTTATGGGTACATTCCTGAGTGACATTGTATTGCAGGTGCTTTCCTTTGTGGCAGAGAATGAGAGAACCAATATCCGACAGAGACAGGCAGAGGGAATTGCGGCGGCAAAAGCAAGGGGCGTGAGATTTGGCAGACCGTCAATCCCGTTACCGGAAAATTTTAATCAGATGCGTGAAAGTTGGAGAAATGCAGAGATATCAATAGAAGAAGCTTCTAAGAATTGCGGTATGTGTGCGAAAACATTTTATAGCAAGGCGGTGAAGTATGAAAAGGAGAAGTGCGTATGAGTGGTGGAAGTTTTGGTTATTTGTGCTACAAAGATGTTTCTGAGTTAATGGAACCGTCAGGTATCTCCGAACTTGAAAGCATGGTTCAGCACTTACAGGCGTATGGTTACGAGGACATAGCACGAGATACACAGCGGTTGATTGAGTACATCCAGTCAGCAAGTATCAGAATTGAGGTTTTGAGTGAAAATCTTAACGGTGTTTTCCATGCGGTAGAGTGGCATGAGAGCGCAGACATCGGCAGAAAAGAAATGATTGCAGAACTGGAAAAGTACAGAAATGGTGGTGCGAATGGATGATTGGAAGAATGTAGCAAGGGCAAAATCCATAGAGAGAAAGAATCGTGAAAGAATACTGGCGGTTAATCCACACGTAGACGATGGAAGTGGAATTTACTTTCTGACAAGAACAGACGCGGATGGTTTTCGTTTTGCGTATGTGGGACAGGCGGTACACCTACTCCAAAGACTGGCAGGGCATCTTAACGGATATCAACACATTGATTTATCTCTTAAAAGTCACGGATTATATTCTGCGGAAAATATCTACGGTTGGAAAATCGGTTTTATGCACTATCCGGCTGAAGAGTTAGATAAGTGGGAACAATACTGGATCAAGAAGTATGCTGATGGTGGTTATCAGCTTAGGAACAAGACAGCCGGCGGTCAAGGTGATGGCAAGAAGCAGATCGCAGAGTACCGACCGGGAAAAGGTTACCGTGATGGCATCCAGCAAGGCAGAATCAACCTTGCAAGGGAATTGGCGAACATTGCCGACAAGCATCTGGTAATCAGTTTGAAGCCTGAGAAGCAGAACAATTCCGTTTCACAGAAACAGTTTGCGAAGTTTATGGAACTTTTGCATGGAGAAAAGGACGGTGAATAATATGAAAGTATATATTACAAAATATGCACTTAGTATTGGAATCATAGAAACTGACGATGCAGAGATTTGTTTAAATATTTCCGGAGATATGATAAGTTCTAAAAAATATGGATATTTTCACGGAAATGATTGGCACAAAAAGAAGGAAGACGCAGTTTTAAGGGCTGAAGTAATGAGAATAAAGAAAATTGAATCATTAAAAAAACAAATTGAAAAATTGGATAAAATGAAATTTTTTTTGTAGAGTTCAAGCATCACAGAACTTGGAGGTGATACATAAAATGCCAAAACGATATGACAATCCGCAGGAAATTTTGAAAATCATGCGGCAGACAGAACTTTTGAAGCAGTCTGCGGAGAGAAGTCCATTCACTGGAATACTGACACTGTTCTGCCATACCTTGTGGAAAGACTACAAGTACTCACAGGCGAGACTTTCCGACTTCTGCGGTAAATTCACCGAGTACAACGAAAAGTACGAGAATGAGCCTTATACGGAGTTACAGAGCAGGCTTAACGATTTTGCAGACTGGACGATTGAGTATAAGGAATTTACAGAAGCAGATTTTCCAAGATACAAGTCGGCAGTAGCGCAGAATTGCATTCGTGAACAGGTCAGATGTAACAACCTTATCAATGAGTTGTCCACCAGGTACATTCTATATGGAATGGTAATTCTTATGGAAGATGGATTTGGTAAGAAGAAGCTGACGAATTTCAAGAATAAGTTTTCAGACCATATGGACAAAGCCGGAGAAAAATGCAATGGAAAAGATTTCATGGACTTGTGGAAAGAACTGGTGGAAAACACTGGAATCTATATAGAAAAGCCTATTTTTGAGTAAGGAGTTCTAAATGGCAGAAAAAAGAATGTTCAGCGCAAAAATAATTGAGAGTGATGCTTTTTTGGATATTTCTGCTACGGCTCAAATGCTTTATTTCCATATCTGCATGAATGCTGACGATGACGGATTTGTGAACAATCCACGGAAAATTATAAGGATGTGCGGAGCTTCTGATGATGATTTGAATATACTGATAGACAGCAGATTCCTTTTATCTTTCGACAGTGGTGTTGTACTGGTGAAACACTGGCGCATTCACAACTACATTCCACCGGATCGTTACAAGCCATCGTGCTACGTGGATGAAAAAAGCAAAATAGGTGTAAAGCTAAACGGAGCATACACAACGGATCCTAAAAAGATGATTTCTCCCGTAGAGGGAAATCCAAAGAAGCGTTGTTACGACAACGAAATCAAACTTGATAAGAGGTGATATAAATGCAGATGACAGGTTATGAATTATTGGCGAATTATAAAAAAAGCAGAGGACAAGGACAAACAGATTCAGATTCTTGCGGATTTGAACCACATTCCGGTTGATATGGTGAGTTTTGTGATTGATAACAGTGAGAAATTCGATGCTTCAGAGACACCGTTATCCACAGAAGAATTTGCCAAGTGGTGTGAGACGGAACTTGACCGTGTGGATGCTAATATCCATGCACAGGAAAAATATTATAGAGAAATTTGCAATGTATACAGAAGTGCAAGTACATACAGTGGAAGGAGTGTAAAATCGTGAGCAGAGGATTTCATAGTGAGAATGAATTATACAGTATGCAAAACAGTTCTATCGTGGGGCATTTTGACCACTGGAATCATATTCCATATGACTGCAGTTATCCTCAATTTGCAGAGAGACCGAGGATTGCGGTGGAAATGAGTGAATCATGGAAAGATTGACATACGTCACAGAAAAAGGTGAAGTTTTATTCCATCCGGAAGATTTGCCGGATGATGAAGGTATGACCATTACGCAACTTGCTAAAGATGGCAGATTCAAAGCGTTGGAGATAATAGCTGAAAGACTTGCAAATTATGAGCAAGTAGAGGAACTTGGCAGATACGGCAAGTGGATTGCGGAAAGGAGCAAGGATGGAGAGACTGACACAAAAAGCACCTGATTCAGAAATGGTATGGTTTAAGGATAAAGAAAGACTATTTGAGCCATGTGAAATGAGTGCTCATCAGAGTAGGCTGGCTATTGCAAAGTTGGCAGCATATGAACAAGCCGAGGAACAGGGATTGTTACTGCGGTTGCCGTGCAAGGTTGGAGATACGGTTTATGTAGTCACTTCTCCATTTAATGTGTTTGATGATATTGAATATGATGAGAACATGAAAGACGAAGTCTATGAAGCTTATGTTTCTAGTGTATCATTCTATGAAAGCGGAGAACAATATAGAATTTACGCTAAGGTAACAAATCATTTTATAGGAGCATATTTTAGAGAATGCGATTTTGGTAAAACAGTGTTTCTCACCAGAGAGGAAGCCGAAGCCAAACGGGCAGAAATGGAGGGTGCGGAATGACAGAGAATGAAGCAATAGAATGTTTGAAATGCTACAGAGCACAGAGTGGAACATCATTTCCAGAAGAGATTGAAATGGCAGTCAATGCACTTGAAGAAATCGAGCAGTACCGGGCAATCGGCACTCCGGAAGAATTAAAAGCAGCTATGAAATATGTTTACCTTGCTAAAAAGCATGGAACAGTCGGACAGGTTATTGAAAATTGCGTGAAATATGAAGCAATCGGCACGGTGATGGAATGCCGTGAAGCTGTGGAGAAGCAGACAGCGAAGAAAGTGAAATCAATATTCCAGGTAAAAGACGGAGACAGCTATGTCGGTATTATAGGGAGATGTCCTTGCTGTGGAGACATATTGGAAGAGGATACCGTATATTGTGATTGCGGTCAGAAATTAGATTGGAGTGGTGAAGAATGAGAGAAGAACTTAAGCCGTGCCCGTTCTGCGGCGGTGAAGCAAAAATTAAAGCAGCTACAAAATCTTACAGTTTTACCATTTGGTGCGCATGTAAATGCGGTGCAAGGACAGAGGGATTTTGCCCGGACACAAACAAAGAGGATGACACTATGGAGAATATCGAGGAATGTAAGAAAAGAGCCATAGAAGCATGGAACAGGAGGGCGAACGATGAAGATAGAGATTGAGATTCCGGAAGAATTTGAAAAGGATTATACCGCAGACAAATTTGCGGATTTTTTAGGACGGGTAAGAGCTGACATAGATTACAACGGAATGTGCGGTAACTATGAAAGGGAAACGGCTGATGTGCTGGCAGAAGCGTTTAAGAACAGTAGAATTGTCCAGCAGGTAGCATATAAGGGCAGACGGCTGATTGATGCAGATGCAATGAATGAATTGTTATTTTACAAGCAAGTCGGGGGAAAAGACAGTTTAATTACGGCAGAAAGTGCGTTTGAAATGATTAATGCACAGCCTACCGCCTATGATGTGGACAAGGTTTTGGAGCAGTTGGAAGAACGCACAGCATTCCTTAAATACTGTACGAAGTATGGAAATAAAACAGCAGAGCAACAGTCAAAATCCTACGACACTATGATGATGTATGAGGTCAAGGATTTGGTAGATGATTTGATTGAAATTGTGAAAGGTGGTGGCACAGATGGCAATTAAACCGATTTTATTCAATACGGAAATGGTTAGGGCAAATCTGGACGGAAGAAAGACTTGTACCAGACGGATTGTAAAGGGATTCATTCCAAATGATGCAGTATGGGGATATACCGCTTTTACACCTAAAGGGTGCATATCGTGCAGAGGTACATTTGCAGATGGTTACGGAGAAAAATTCTTTAAGCTGCCATATCAGCCGTGCGATATCCTTTATGTCCGAGAAACATGGGAACATTTTGAATGTTGTTGTTGTGAGGGAGACGAACATGGAAATTGTTACCGAGAACCACAACAGAGCGTCTTGAATAAAAGCTGTGGCTGTTATATGTACCGGGCAACAGATGAAATATATGGAGATGCAAGGTGGCACCCATCCATCCACATGCCGAAAGAAGCTGCTAGAATCTGGCTTAAAGTTACGGATGTAAGAGTAGAGCGGTTGCAGGATATGACAGACGATGATGCAGAAGCAGAGGGATGTTTCGATTATACATCAACAGCACTTGGTTTTCCCGATGTATGGGATTCTACCATCAAGAAATCCGACCTCGACCGCTACGGCTGGGATGCGAATCCGTGGGTGTGGGTTATCGAATTTGAGCGGTGCGAGAAGCCGGAAGGAGTGTGAAGTATGGCTAAAGCAGTATTAGTGATGGATATGCCGGAATATTGTGCCGATTGCCCAGTTGCAACCAGTGATTTAGAAGGATTATATCATTGTGCAATAACAGATAATTATTATTCCATAGACGAAAGTTTTAATGGAAGAGATAGTTCGTGTCCGCTCCGGGAACTGCCGGAAAAGATGGAAGTGTGTGGAAAATACAATTCTGATTATTATGCAAAAGGCGGTAAAATGCCATCATACAAGATAGGATGGAATGACTGCTTGGATGAAATCTTAAAGGAGCGTGATGCAAAAATGAATAACATTGATTATACCGCCCTGTACGAGCAGAATGAGGACTTTAAACGGTACGTTGACAGATACTGCGTAAAACACCGAATCAGTGTTGCAGAAGCCTTACAGCATTACCTGGTGCAGATGGCAGGGAGGATGTACAAGGAGCAAGCAGAAACGATTGTAAGAAAGGAATAACGGCATGGAAAATAAACATACATTGACAGACCTATATCAAATGCAAGCATTACCGTTGTCTGCCAAAATACGAATGACAAAATACCGTATACGGCAATGGATTGAAGAATATGGAGAGGACGGTGTGTATGTTAGCTTTAGCGGTGGTAAGGACAGCACAGTGTTATTACATCTTGTTAGAGAAGATTATCCGAATGTTCCAGCCATGTTTGTTGATGTTCCAACACAGTATACAGAGTTAAGAGATTTTGTTAAAACTTTTGACAATGTTGATATTGTGAAACCTAAAATGTCTTTCATGGAAGTTTGCAGAAAGTATGGCTTCCCTTTAATTAGCAAAGAAGTATCTGAAAGTGTTTACGGTGCTAAAAGGTACTTGACAAGTATATTAAACAGTGGAATGCTTGACAGACAGACAGACAGCCGTATAAGTACTATTACGAAAAAGTCACTGGAACAGGAAAATACAGTAAATTTCCTTTTTCCCCTTCTAATGCAGACATTATAGAAAAGGCACACATGGAAGCAATTAGAAGGGGCAAAGACACAAATATCAGTACGAAGTATCACACTTGTTTGGAACAAATAGACAATGTAGCTATAAAAAATCCTACGAGGGGGGGTACGACAGAAAATATAGAAGAGTGCGAGGAATTGGCGAATTTTCTAAACAAGAAAATGAAAAACAAGGAAGGCGGAAACAATCAAAGACTTGCAATAATGCTTGGAATGCTATCAAAAAACAAGGACAATCCAATAAAGGCGAATATCCCTAACGAAGATAAAAGCCAGTTTTCGCAAGAGAAGTATAAATTTCTTCTTGAAGCACCGTTTGATGTTAGCAATAGATGCTGTACTGTTATGAAAAAGAACCCAGCACATGAATATCACAAAAAAACTGGAAGAAATCCTATAACAGCAACTATGGCAAGTGAAAGTAGATTGCGTACACAAAAATGGTTACAGAACGGTTGCAATGGATTCAATCTTAGGATTCCGACAAGTAATCCTATGTCATTCTGGACGGAACAAGATGTATTACTTTACATCAAACTTTATAATATACCTATTTGTTCCGTGTATGGTGATGTTGTAATCGACTATGAAGCAGAAGGAAATGTTGAGGGCCAAATGAATTTATCGGAGTTATCCGATAAATATGGATTGTTTGATGTTGGAAACAGACCATTAAAAACTACTGGTTGTTCCAGAACTGGTTGTGTGTTGTGCGGATTTGGTTGTCACCTTGAAAAATCGGGAGAAGGACGCTTTGAACGATTAAAAGTAACGCACCCAGGAATGTACAAACTTCTTGATGTGATAGAAAATAACGGAATTACATACAGAGAAGCCATAGACTGGATTAACGAACACGGAAATATGAACATTAAGTATTAAAACCATCAGAAAGGAATCAGAACCTATGCGCATGGTAACGATATATCGGGTTCCTGGAAGAGAGAATGATTAACGGAGAATTTTTGAGTTAAGAAGTGAAAAATTTAATTAAAAATTTGAGTTACTATTTGAGTTGTTTTAAATAAGTTAAATTAGAAAGTAGGTAAAAAGATGTTTGATACTTATAGCCCAACACAAAAAGTAAATGTAAATGCTGTTAGCGGAACATTGTCAAAAACATGTAAAGATAGCTATTTTCAGTGTTGTCAAAGAGGAAGTAGAAATTTTGATGACATTGTAAATAAAAGACATGTTGTTATATTGCAGGCAATGATTATGTGATGTTTGAAGTTATTTCGCAAAAAGATTTTGAAAAAATTGCTGAAAATTAGAAGTTCCTTTGGGAGAATGGAGGTAGTGAAAATGCCAGACATTACAGAAATTATCGATATTATAGAAAAATCATGGGGAGTGAATTCTATTGGTTGTCCTTTTGGTTCATGTACAGAGGAATTTGCGAACGAAAAGATGATAGAAATTGCCAATAAAAATAATTTCCCTGATGATGTACTTAAATTGATTAAAGCTAATCCGATTAAGTTTCATAAATATCAGAAATTTGACAATGGGCGTGGTATAGGTAGATATTATGCAAATTTGGTAAGACAAATAAATTAGGATTTAGTGGAGAAATAAAAATGACAAAAAGAAAATGTTTGAAAATACATCACCCTGAATCTGTGTGTATGGCAGAGCGATTTGTTTTGTTTCATGACACAAGATTTAGAATCGGATTAGCATATCATGAATATTGGTGTTGTGAATGCCGCAAACAAAGGAAAATATGGTTTATCTGTTAGTTATGAAAAATGAAAGAGAGACAAAATATGAAAAAAATACTGGATGCCTGTTGCGGTAGCAGGATGTTTTGGTTTGACCGCCAGAACCCGGATGTCATATTTGCAGACAACCGGGAGGTAGAAACAACCTTGTGTGACGGTAGATCTCTTCTGGTAAAGCCAGATGTGCATATGGATTTCCGTGATATGCCATATTTGGATAACAGTTTTAAGATTGTGGTATTTGATCCTCCACATCTTATTCATGCCGGTACAGGATCATGGCTACGGCAGAAATACGGAGTTCTTCCTGCAGATTGGCCAACGTACCTGAAAGATGGCTTCAATGAATGCATGAGGGTGCTTGAACCGTATGGACTACTTGTCTTTAAATGGAATGAGGATCAGATCAAATTATCGGAAGTGCTGAAAGCATTTGGTACGAAACCATTGTTGGGAGATCAGAGAGGTAAGACCCGTTGGTTGCTTTTTATGAAGTAAACTGAAAATGAGGTGATATTGTTGGAAGTAAAGAGAAAAGCATTATCTAAGAGTGTAAGGATGGCAGTATACCAAAAATGCAACGGTCATTGTGCCTATTGTGGATGTGATTTGCAATATAAGGATATGCAAGTAGATCATGTGATCCCGCTGAATGGATGGAGTGAACAGGGAACAGACACGGTAGATAATATGCTTCCTGCCTGCCGGAGCTGCAATCATTATAAGAGCCGATCCACACTTGAGGGATTCAGGAAGATGGTAGAAGCCATGCCAGACACTCTGATGCGTGACAACGTTACATACAAAAATGCAGTAAGGTTCGGACTGGTAATTCCGAACAAGAAGCCTGTTGTTTTCTATTTTGAGAAAATTAACTAAACTGAAATTTAACAAAGGAGACGAAATGGATATATTCAAAAATATTCTATTTAACATTTTAGTTATTATCGGACTTATTGCAATTATCCTTACAGCTATCTGGTGGACGTTAGAATTACTCAATAAGATGTTCAAATTCACGAAGTACATTATCATGTATTACCAGTATAAAAAGAAAGAGGATTTATACGATCTGCGAAATAAGGTTATCGTATCAAAGGACGGAGAAGTATCTTATTCTTGTGTTGGAGATATTGATGAAGAGATCAAGATTCTCAACAAAGGGATAAAGTATTGCGAGAAAATAAAGAACTTGAATGAACGATTAACTAAATTTTAAAAAGGAGACTGGCTTATGAAGTTGTCAAAACTGACTAAGCCGGAACTTGATGAAATCTTCCGGAACGCCAATTTTACGGAAGAGGAAGAGAAAGTGTTTAAAATGCTTTCTTGTGAAAAGACTATTACAGAAACAGCACAAAAGATTAATGTATGTGACAGAACGGTCAACAGAATATCTAAAAAGGTTTATGAAAAAATAGACAGACTGGAGGTAAAAAATGGTTAGAGTTACACAAGACGGCAAAGATGTTGACATTGAAGATGTTTCTCTGCCAAAAGAAATTATTGAGATTATAGCATCCATATGCTGTTGACACCATTGTAAAAAGGCTTTAGAATGTGTCGTATGTATGATAAATACGGCACATTCTTTATATATTGAAAGGAGTGTAAAGAAAATGGAATGTGTCGCATATATGCGTGTTTCCACGGAAAAACAAGCAGAAGAGGGCAACGGTCTTGATAGTCAAAAAAGAGACATAGAACTTTTTTGCAGGAAAAATGAACTGGTTGTAGCCGACTGGTATGTTGATGATGGATATACCGGTGCAAATATGGATAGACCGGAATTGCAAAGACTTATTAACGACTGCATAAAAAAACGTGTTAAATGTGTTGTTGCGTTTAAATTAGACAGACTTTCAAGAAGTATGATTGATGGATTATACATAATTGAAAGAGTTTTTCAACCAAACCATGTGTTATTCAAATGTGTCCATGACAGTGTAAGTTATGACAGCCCTATGGAGCAGGCATACACACAGATGATGGCTGTTTTTGCACAACTTGACAAAAATACTATGATGCTTCGTATGCGTGGCGGTATGTTGGAGCGAATCAAACAAGGTTACTGGATTGGTGGTGCTAATACTCCGTATTGCTATAATTATAGCAAGGAGAAAGGAATACTCATTCCTATACCAGAACGTAAGGAACAAGCAAACAGAGCACTTGATATGTTTATTGGTGGTTATTCTGATTTATATATCAAGGAATCATTAGGATTTCACAGTGAGGTACTTGTAAGAAATGTGCTTACCGGAGTTGTCAATATAGGTATGATACCATATAAAGGGAATGTATATCAAGGACTTCATGAACCTATTTTTGATAAAGAAAGGTTTGAACTTGCACAAGAAATCAGAAAATCACGTAGGAAAAACAAAACTGCTTGTCATACGGATGCCAACTTGTTAACAGGATTGTGCTATTGTGGTGTATGTGGATGCAAGATGCGGTATCAGAAGTGGACGCACGGAAAACATAAAATATATTGCTGTTCTCGTGATAAAGCAATGAAGTATTTGCCTAATTTTAATCCAAACTGTAACAATTCTTTGGAATGGGCTGCTGATATTGAAAAACAGGTAGAAAGTGAAATTTTGAAAATATCCTTAAATCTTTCAGAGTGCAAGCCTATTGAAAAGCAAAGCAAACTTGAAATAATGCAGTCACAATTTGAAAAAGAACAGGTGAAATTAAAAAGGCTATATGTTCTTTATTCCGATGGAAATGACACAGTTTTAGAAATGATTAAGAACACTGAAAAAAGCATTTCTGAAATGAAAGTAAAGATAACCGAGGAAGAAAAAAACGAAAGAAACAGTCAGAAGAAAGAGGTTGTTTACGAGAACATAAAAAAACTTGCCGATGTGTGGGCGCATATCGACAAGAAAGAGAAAAACAATATATTAAAAAGCATAATATCAAGGATTGTGATTGTCAATGGTGATGTTGAAATTCAATTAAAGAATTTTTAGCAGAACCTATTGTTATCGGAATGGCAATAGGATGTGCTAATGCCGTATTTATCATAATTTTAAAACTGCATATTTTTTTGTTTGTCGCAAAAGTGTCGTATATGTGTCGCTATATGCGACTTTTTTTATGCCAAAATTTAAGCATAAGGAGGAATGACCTTATGGCAAAATTCAGATTTTCAGATGAAGCACTGGAACGTATTTTTAGTAAAGAACAGATGGGAAGTGTCCCACTTAAATATCAATCAATAGTAGTCCATGCCACAGAGGAAGTTATAGGAGAACTTGGTAATGCTTATGAATTTCAGTCCGTTGGGACTTTTGAACAAGCCGACATATCAGACACTTGATGAAGTGGAAATTGCGAAACAGATAGAATCAATGGAAGAAAGGGAGAACAGCCATGCCGCAGCCGATTATGAATCCGAACTATTTCAATCCGCAGTATAGAACACCTATGTACGGACAGTTTATGCCACAACAGGAACAATTCCAACCACAGCAGTTTATGCAACAGCCACAGCAAAACGCAGTACAGATGTACGGTCGTATTGTACCGGCACAGGAATGCATAGCACCGAATGAAGTTCCTATGGATGGCAACACAGCATTCTTCCCAAAACAGGACTTGTCGGAGATCTATGCTAAATCCTGGGGAGCAGATGGGAAAATCTATACAAGGCTCTATAAGCCTTTTTTAGATGCAGACCCTAACAATTTACCGCAAGAAACAGAAAAAGCGAAATTTGACCTATCAGACGAAGCCACAGCGGTATTTATGAAGCGTTTCGATGAACTGGAGCAAAAGATTGAGCAGTTGAAATCTTCGCAAACTCAAAGAAAAACTCCACAATCGCAAAGAAAGGATGATGCAGAGTGAAAATGATGAATCCTATGCAGATGCTTAAAGGGATGGGAAATCCACAGCAAATAATTCAAGGGATTATGGGAAATAGTCAGATGATGCAAAACCCCATGATTAGAAATGTAATGGGAATGGCGCAAAAAGGTGACATATCAGGTGTTGAAAATTTTGGCAGAAATATTGCTAAGGAACGTGGCGTAGATTTTGATTCTGAATTTGAAAAATTCAAGCGTCAGTTTCCTATGAAATAGATACTAAATTCTTGCAAGATTAAGTATAAAAAATCTTATATGGAGGTAAAAATTATGTTTGAGAGTAACAATACTCCCTTTACCATGCCTGTTATGCCTGCCAACAGCGGATATGGAAACAACGGTGCATGGGGCGACGATGGTGCATGGTGGATTATTATTTTCGTCCTTTTCTTTGCTTTTGGCGGTTGGGGCGGTAATGGATGGGGCGGTAATGGCTCTAACTCCAGTTACTACACCGATTCTGCATTGCAAAGAGGGTTCGACACCCAGTCTATCATCGGTAAACTGGACGGAATCAACAACGGTCTGTGTGACGGGTTCTACGCTGTAAACAACGGTATGCTTACCGGATTTAATGGCGTAAATACCAACATTTTACAGACCGGCTATGGCATCCAACAGGCTATTAATGCAGACACCGTAGCAGGAATGCAGAATGCTAACGCTTTACAGGCACAGTTAGCACAGTGCTGCTGCGATACCCGTGAAGCTATCCAGGGTGTAAACTACAATATGGCAACGAATACTTGCGCATTGCAGAACACCATGAATAACAACACTCGTGATATTATCGACAGTCAAAATGCCGGTACGAGAGCAATCCTTGACTACTTATGCCAAGACAAGATTGCAACTTTACAGGCAGAGAATAACGATCTGCGCAGAGCAGCTTCACAGGATCGGCAGAATGCACTTCTCACTACTCAGATGGCGGCTCAGACACAGCAGATCATCAACACTGTGAAACCTGCACCTATTCCTGCATATCAGGTTCCCAACCCTAACGTATATTACGGGTGTGGTTGCAACACTGGTTGCGGATGCTAAAACTGCATATCGAGTAACTTAACCTTATGGTTATGTCTGCTATGCAGTATTACTTATAATCAAAGGGCAGACTATAATGTTTGCCCTTTTGCACATTGAAAACAGAATATTAAGTTGATGGATTTTTAAAGTCGTGGTACAATTTTCAAAAAAGAAAGGAGCGCCAAAATGGTTATTTTCAGACAACATAGAGGTGGATTAGCTGAATCCCTAGAAACGGCAAGGGAATTTGAAAACTTTGATGATATGAAAAAATACATATATCAAATTCACAAAGACTTTTGCCAAAAGATAGGAGCAACAAATGCACCATTTGAAATATCAGACATTGTAATTGACAATACTTCAAAAACAGAAGATGTGAGAACGAATTGGCACGATACAATGTATGTTTGTGTTAAACGATACGGAGACGAAGATTATATTGAAAAATACGGAACTCCGCAATGCATAGGAATGTGTGCTACAGACTACAAAAATAAATAATGGATTTTCAAACCATCAACTAATATTCAGTTGGTGGTTTTTTATTTTATGAAAGAGAGGTACTTATTATGGCTGAATATACAGCAGTAGCATTACAGACTGTGGCAGCAGGAGCAGACGTTGCCTTTACCGAAACTGCAGTGAATGGAAGTAATTGTATCAATCATAGAGAGGGATCCGGAATTGTGAAGTTAAGAGGTATCACTAATCAGTGCCGGGCAAGATTCCTTGTAAGTTATTCCGGTAACATTCAGATTCCCACTGGTGGAACTGTTGGGGAAATTTCCCTTGCACTGGCAGTAGACGGAGAACCTTTACAGTCCACAAGAATGATTGTAACTCCGGCAGCAGTAGAGAATTTCTTCAATGTTTCTGCGCAGGCTTACATTGATGTTCCTCGTGGATGTTGCAGCACGGTAGCGGTTCAGAACACTTCTACACAGGCTATCGAAGTGCAGAACAGTAATTTAATTGCCGTTCGTGAAGCGTAGGAGGTGAAAAATCATGGATGTTAAAAGAATGCATGAAATGATTGAAAAACTTTCTGAATGCGCTAAAGCGCAGTTTGACAAAGGAATTGACAAGGTAGATACTTGCGAAATGGGAAAGGTCATCGACATGATGAAAGACTTGTCCGAAGCTATGTACTACCGTGAGTTGACAAAAACCATGCAGGAATATGACCCGGACGAAGTCATGGAAATGTTTGATCATTACGGTGACGGTGGTAAACGTTTTTACGACCATTACCGCTATGCTGACGGCAGATTTGCACCTAAAGGTCGTGGAACCTACCGTAGAGGATATGAGGAACCGCCTTATTATCACATGACACCGGAAATGTATCACCGTGACATGGACAGAGACATGGGGCGTATGTACTACACGGAAACTTCTTCATCCGGTATGCGTGATGCAAGAGAGGGCAGAAGTGGCATGAGCCGTAGAGCCTACATGGAAAATAAGGAACTGCACAAAGCTAACACTCCTGCGGACAAGGAAGCAAAAGTGCGTGACCTGAACACCTACATGACGGAACTGGCAACGGATATGTCCGAAATCATCAACGATGCCACACCGGAAGAGAAATCCGTCCTTAAAAGCAAGCTTTCTGCACTGGTAACAAAAATCGGATGACACACATAAGGGGCTTATTTAGCCCCTTTTATGTTGGAGGTGGTAAGATGTTCACGATAAATGGTATCGTTTGGAATTTAATGCTTGTAGAGCCACACAGCACTATGTTAATGCGTTCTGATAACACATATACGTTTGGAATGACAGACCGAAATACGCAGTGCATTTATATTTCCAACAGAATCAATGGCTCATTCTTTGAACGTGTTCTCTGCCATGAGTTGTGCCATGCGTTTGCATTTTCATACAACCTTACCATGCCGATTGAGGTAGAAGAGATTGTCGCAGACTTCCTAGCCACTTATGGGAGAAATGTGTTTGCGCTGGCTGATGAAATTATCAAAGATTACATGAGAATGCTTGCGTAGTGCTTTTACAAATGCTATAATTATAATTGTTCAGGTTATAATTTATACCAGCTGAACAGTAGCAATGCTTTTCAGCAAAAGCGCATCGAACATGTATTTTTAAAAGAAGAATGTCCTTGTCGTGGAGGGCATTCTTTTTTACGTAAAAATAAGGGCATTCCGAAGAATACCCTTAAAATCCTATATTCTATTGTAATTTTATGACTTCTTTATGACCGGTCCAGATGCTTGTTTCGTATTCCAGTTCAATACTTTTTGCATCCTGCGGAACTACAAATGCAATTTTGTAAGAGGTATTTCTTCCACTTGAAATATTCGCATTCAACGAAGAGTTTTCCACAACACTGTAATTTTGTTCGCAATCTGTATTGTCTGCGTAGCACTGGAAATCATAGATACTTACATACTTATCATCTTTGCTGTTATTCTGATAGGAAACATCAATCATTATGTATTTCATTCCGTCTGCAGGAGTGTTCCAACCGTATTCATCCTCATAATCGGTGAAGTTAAGGTCAAAGTCATTGATTGTGACTTGTAAACCGTCTGCATCAAATGTGTAACCGGGAGAAATGACAGTATTACTTTGCACTTCTGCTTCTTCAATTTTTGTTTCCGGTGTGATTTCTGATGCTGTGTTAGAACTATCCACTGTTGCAGAAACAGATGCTTGATTACCAGTAGATTCCTTGTTGCTATCGGATACACCGTTTACAAACAATACCACAATAACAAAAATTACAATTCCGATAACAGAGCACACAAGACCTGCAATAGCTGTTCCGTGCTTTCTATCTTTTTGACACAGAGCAATAATAGCGAGTATCAAGCCTATAATACCTGGCACAATGCCAAAAGCTATACAAGCTGTGAGGATGCTTATAATACCAAGCACCATTGAAGTGATTCCTAAAGGACTTTGTTTCATAGAGTAATTACCCCTTTCATTTTTGATTTTATAAAATTTTAACACATTTGTGATATTCTGTCGATAAATAGATGTGAAGTATTGAAAAAAATTCAATGTCAACCGTTTTGATACCCCCGTAGGTCTTCATTTTCAACCGAAAATCTCGTTTTCAGAGGTTTTTAAAAGAAAATTTTTTCGTCAAAATATAATGCCTTTTTCAAAATACCCCCCAGGGTAGCACTTTTCAAGCTGAAAAATCCGTTTTCAGAGGTTTTTCACTAATTTTTTTATGCCGATTCAAGGCATGAAACACTTGTAAGCTCCTGTGGTGCATCCGGTCACCGTGTCGCAGCTTTCGCAAGGTCTCCAACAGCCGAAAGCATGGAACCATACGCAGACCGCAACAGCTCCGCAGATTCCGGAGACAGACATCCCCTGGCAGATTCCACATTTAAAACGATTTCCAACCGTTCCCCGGCATCCGAAACGCTTTCCATGATGTCATATACGTGACCAATTCCAACTTTTCGCATTTTGACAAAAATCCCCCTTGTAATATTTAATTGTACACCAAAACAGCGCAAGCCGTCAATATATACGGGCGCAGAATCTGACCGGATCCGGAAGAAGAGCAACGCAAACAGACCGCCAAACGGCAGCAGATCACCCAGGGCACGACAAAAAGACGGCTTGCAACCGTCTTTTATCTGTTTTCAAGTTCAAAAATTGCCCACCGTAGGGCAGCGGCTGTCTCCGTGTCTTTCTCTCGCTCCGCACGCTCTAACAGCTTGTAAAGTCTTTCAAGGTTCTTTTCTTTCATCCTGGCAACCTCCTTTTTCAATTTTTGGGTGTGATCCACCCATAAAGCCATTGCCGGGCATCGCTCCCGGCTGGCATCCTCTGCAATGGCTGTCAAGGTTCAAAATCTATGATTCCTAAATAAAATTGATCTTTAAAGTTATTAAAAAAATGATCTTTTAAATCTGATAATGTTTTTTCTCCATTTTTTAACGCTTCAAAATCATTCAACACCATTTCATCAGTATAATTTGCATATTTATTATAATTAATTGATATTCTAAATTTTTCTCCGGATTTTACCCAACCAAAACGACCGGAATTTTTAGCAACTGGATATACACCTATTACATAACCGTATAAATCATTATAATCTTTTGTGTTTTTGTCGTGCCAATCCTCTAGTTGTATTTCTGTGCCGTCAGGCATTTTCGATTTTTCTATAATTTTCATTTTCTCGCTCCTCCGCATTTTCAATTTTTTCCGTTTCCGGGTAAAGGCAAGCCGGGGAATCGAACCCCGGTGTAAGCCTGTCTTACTTGCTTAATTCTTTATAATACCGGAGCACATACCCGGCAAGCATTGCACAAATTAGTAATATAAAATTCTCCATATTCTTATTCTTCCCCCATATCGTCCAAAACTTCGGCGATTGCCTGCCCTAACAGATAACATCTAATTGTTACGTCCATTTTTTCCCAGTCCTCAGATAAAAACCATTCTCCAACCGTTGCGGCATCTGTTCCGAACTCTTCGCAAGCATCTTTTAAAAGATCAATGTTATCTTTAACATATTCCTGCGCCTGTGCTCTGCTAAAAGTGTAAGAGCCGCTTGCGTTTCCGGTTACGCTGTCTTCTGTAAAAAGCTCATCATTTAAGTAGCTTTCCAGCTCGTCACGGTCTACATAATCTGTTAAATTGATGTTGTCGTTGATGTACTCTGTAATGTCGTTTTTCATAGCTTCTAAATAGTTATACATATTGCTTTACCTTTTCACCCGTGTTATAATATGGGTGCCTTTCTTTTTGGGTGCCGGTGTTCGCTTGGTAGGTGGTCACCGGCTTTTTTATTTGTTGATACTATAATAGCAAATATATTGCACATATACAATATGTAATATTTAACAAAATAATGCACATATAAACACACGTTTGTTAGTTAAAATGTATATTGCACATATTTTATTGACAAACTAATGCACATATAGTATATTTAAATTACATTTATATTGTATGGAGGTAAAAAAGAATGGGTATAAACAAAACAAGTGAAGCACAATTAAAAGCAAGTAGAGAATATGAAAAAAGAAACGACCGTATAAACATAGTGTTTCCGGCAGGCACAAAAGATAAAATGAAATCACTTGGAATTGAAAAGCCGAATACATTTATAAAAGAAGTAGTTGCGGCAGAACTTGAGCGAATGGAAAAATATAAAAAATAATGCACATATATCTATTGACATATAATGCACATAATGTTATAGTGATATCACGATATCAAGCAAGTGATATCGCACTAATGATATCATGATATCACAGCAATGATATCACACAAATGATATCATAAAAACTAATGATATCACATCAATGATATCACAAGAAAAGGAGGTGCTAAAATGTCGGAAACATTTAACCAAATGATTAGATTCCCGAAAGACCTAGAACCGCAGATCAAAGCGCAGGCAGAAAAGAACGGCGAAAGTGTCAACCAGTTTGTTATAGGTGCCGTGATTGCAGCATTGCAACCAGTACAGCCGCAGACGGTGACAGAGCAACCGAAAGGAACACCCGTGACAGGCTCTAAAAGCCCCATAGACGAAAAAATCGAACTCATGCAGGCAAATGAACGGCTACACGCTTTACAAGCCAAAACAGCGGCAGAAAGAGCCGCTAGAGAGCACGGAGAAGTTGCACCAGTTGTTAAACATCCTCCGAAATGGGCAGGCTTACCAGGACAGCGGCCAGACGAAAGCAATGTTGAATGGGTAGAACGCAAGAGGAAAGAAGCGGAAGAAATTTATAAGCAAGGTATTGAACGAATACAAAGAGAAAAGGAGCAGAAAGCATGAAAGGAACACCGGACCAAATCACAGCAAAGAAAGCCGCCCGGATCGTATCGACTTGTAGAGCGTTTTTCCCGTGGTATGAACCGCAGATAAAAGACAAATTCGAGCGGCAAGCGTGGGAAGAGTTAAAAGCCAAAGTTATCCCAGAGGTGGAAAGCTACACAGATGCGGCGCAACTGATAGCGGATCGGCAGAAATTCGCAGACAAAACGTTGCTGCAAAAAATATTTATTAGGGCGTGCAACCTTCGGTCACTGGATCCAGAATATCACAGAAATTTAGTCCAAAAAAAGAAGCAATTAGAAGACGAGCGATGGAACCGATTACAAGACAGACGGAAAAGATACGGTGCATATTGTTAACAAGATTTAAGCAGGTGTAACAGCCTGCTTTTCTTGATCTATTTTCACTGTGTTGTTTTAATGTGCTAAATTTTGTAGACAAATTGTAGACATTTTGTAGACGCAGATTAAATAAAAGGAGATTAGATAAAATAAAGGTTAGATAAAATAAAAATAAATAAGAGCAGAAAGACATTGTATAACCAAGTATATATAAATACTAGAGCCAACCATCTGCCACCATGTACCCATCTGCAAAAATTACCTGTCTGTCTGTTTAAAAATCCCATTTGTCAAATTTACACGGATGATATTTTTTAATCGCATGATTTTTATTTGCTCAAGATCACCGGCAGACATACCACAATAACAAATCGTCAAATGCGTAAAAGGTTGTTGTAGATTTATAAATAGCACTTATGGTATGATAAAAGCAGTTAGGGAGCCGACGCTAATACGGTGCGAGTGACAGCGGTGTAAATCCACCCCCCTCTGGATATGCAGCCGCCCAGATTGTAACCAAGACCACCGGAGCCGACAGACCGGAAACGACAAGACGTCACTAGCTTGTCACTTTTTTAGATTTATGTTTTTACTGATACACGTTGATGAGATCAAAAAAGCATGGGTTTATTAAGTGATGCCTAGTGATTTTTTTATGCAGATTTTAAGGAGGTGCAGAGCATGGAAAAAGTCGAAAATACAGAGACATCCCAGGTATATGAAAATGACATGGAGCTATACCTCTCCCAGTTCTGCAGAGATCAGAAAATCAAGGATATTAGACAAGAGTCTCAAAGCGTTTGGAATGCTGCTCTTATGTATATTAAACGACATGCATTTAATGAGCCTGATTGTCTCAAGTCTAAATCACTTGTAAATACTACTGGATCATTTACAGGTGGTGTAAGTAATTATAACGCTTATAACTATGATTTAGTTAACCGTATATGTGATTATTATATATATATGTGTATGATGTATGACAAAGAGGTATCAGCTATAGGATTTAGCTTATTAACTGGTATTGATAGATATACAATAGCTACTTGGAGAGATGAGGGGACTAAATTAAGTCCATCGTGTTCTGACATCGGCAAAAAGATATCGGATTTTCGCGAAGAGTCTTTAAGTGCAAAACTTGCCACAGCAAAGCGTAACCCTGTAGGGATCCTGGCAATCCTAAATCGTCACTACGGGTGGAACCTTCCAGGAGTATCGAGAGAGCAGCAGAGCCACAAGCAAGCCTTGACTGCTTCGGATCTGCCACAGTTAGGCGGCACAAATGGACAAAATACATCAATATTGATCGATTCCGGAGCGTATGACAGTGACAACACAGATGCGAATAAGTAGCAACAAGTGCGGAAACGTGCGGAAATATGAGATAGTTAAGAATTTGACAATCAACTATTTCATAAAGACGTGTTTAACGCATAGTTGAAATAGACCGGGGAGGGGGTCTGACAGGATCAGCAAACAGCCCCTACTTAGTCCCTCAAATTTCCTCAAAAATAAAAAAGCCTTTATCCAGAAAGGAGACCTAGATGCCAGATAACGTAAATCACCCCAGTCATTATGAGACAGGAAAATATGAGTACATAGATGTGATGATTGAGACACAGGGAATTGAAGCTGTGAAGAACTTCTGCATCTGCAATGCTCTTAAATATCTTTACCGGCATGAGAATAAAAACGGTGTAGAGGATGTTCGGAAAGCTAAGTGGTACTTGGACAAGTATCTGGAACTGGTTGAATCAGACAAAGAAAAGCTAAAGAAATCTTTTGAAAACTTAGAAAGAAGCATTGAGAATATTGAAAAAAATTGGAAAATACCGCCAAATATTGAAATTGCTATACCGCTTTGCAAACATAAATCTGAAACAGACAACGGTGAAAAAATTTCTAAGAAAGAGGATTTAAGTAAAGTTGCAGCAATTCCACCGTTAAAGACTGGATCATTTTCAGTTAAATCGAAAACAGATAAAATGCCGGATTTAGGTCATATGTGAGTGAATAAATTATGCAGATCTACGGAAAAGAGATTAAAGACGAATGCTCAAAGTGCGGTGAAGTCCTGCAATGCGAATTGTTTCTGCAAGGTCATGGGATTAAGAGAGACCGTGAGAACGTTACAGAAATGGTTAGCTGCCAGATGAAGCACCAAAAGAGCAGACTTGATAAGGAGCCTAAAGAAGATTTGCCAGTTAAGGAGAAATGCGAATTGCCGCCGGAGATTAAAGAGATTTACACAGAGGTTTGGAAAATCCATAAAGAGTGCGCTAATCCGAAAACGGATGATGACTGGTCGTATCTTATCCGGCAAGGCAACTTGCTGATTAAAATGCACAACAATAGCCAGTTTGCTAAAGCACTGGTAATGGCAATGATCGATGAAATTGAAGGAAGGACGAAGAAAAAGTGAAAATATGGAAATTGATAGAATATATATTGATAATATTAATTAGTGCAATGAAAATTTTATTTATTGTTTCCGGAGCAATACTTTTTTATCGGAGCGAGAATATAGTGGATAAATTAATATACTTCGTTATGGTATTACTTTTCGGAATTTCAATCTACTTTGAGAGGGAGAAAAGAAAATGACACTTTTAAGAATTTTAATCAGCATTATGCTGATTATATTGACAATTACATTTGCATGGAATGCTCCGAAAGAGGAAACAGGAAGCAATGTTATCATAGTTTTTAGTTTTGCTTTAGCAACAGCATTAGCAACCGTTTTCATGTGGGTATAATATGTGGTTGCCGGAGATTATGCGAATTATCCCATATCACAATGTTGAATGGGTTAAATTCATAAAGCCATTGTTATTGCAGAATATCCAGTGTTGTGTTGGCATTGGATATGTGGCAGAGAAATCAAGGCATCCAGAGTGTATGTAGCCTGTGTGTGGAAAACGAAAAATGGAAATATGCGTTCGACAACACCAAGTTTTTCAAAGTACTGTACACAGGCGTGACAATTTTTTAGATAAAGCAATATAGGGTGTTTCACGAAAATAATCCGGGAGCAGATGGTCTCTCTCCCGGAGTTTAGGGCTATCGCCAAGCGGTAAGGCACAGCACTTTGACTGCTGCATTCCCAGGTCCGAATCCTGGTAGTCCTGTTTCGCAGATGTTTTCTTCTTTCGGTCTTTGCCATCTGCGAATATTCCACCTACATGGAATACTCCTTTCACCTCATAGCGGAACGCTGTTAAAGAGCCGTCGCAAGGCTCGTGAGGGTTTTCCACGTAACTGCTTGAAGCTTTGCAACCATATAGCGGCGAAAACTTTATCTGCGTCTATAAGACGATACCGTGATTGCAATAATCGGTAGGTAGCAGATAGGTGTGCCAGAAGTTAGGCTGTGGTTATACGGCACAGGTTTTGGGGAAATATGCATAGTGGCGATTGCAGCGGTCTGTAAAACCGTGACATTAGAAACACCGAAGGTTCGACTCCTTCTTTCCCCACGATGTCGGATCGCAACCGACTAGCAGGTAACTGGCGGATGTCCTGCGAAAATAAAAATAGCCATAAGTGTTGCGCTGCGTCAGCGCCTTAAATGTAGGCATACAGCTTATGGAAACGCACATGATCGGTTAGTCAAGTGGTAAGACACCACCCTTTCACGGTGGTAACGCGAGTTCGAATCTCGTACCGATCACTGGGATGTAGCTCAAATGGAGAGAGCAGTGTCCTTCTAAGGCATAGGCTGTGGGTTCAAGTCCCATCATCCCAACTTGCAGAAATAAAACACAGCGTGAGATACGGTGGCGGCGCAAGGTGTTTCGTAAATGTACAAGTCAGGTAAACAGCCGGGAGACACCCTACCGATAAACAGCAGAAAATCATAACGCTTGTCCCTGTTCGCAGGTGCTGACTAACTGCTGCATAATATCTGTTTCTGCAATTATTCGGTCAAATTACGCTGTCTGCCAGCAGATGGTCTATGTTTTGGCTGAAATGTATTGGCGAAAGCCGTGGTAAGCAATCGTTAAATAGGGAGATTGCAACGCTCACTGAGAGGCTTATGTGAGCATATAAAATTGCCAACGTGCCCGAGTGGTAAAGGGAGCGGTCTTGAAAACCGTTGGCTGTAAAAGGCTTGCAGGTTCAAATCCTGTGTACGGCGTTTATCTTTATCTCCACTTAGTCTGGCACTACTGCAATAGTTCAGGTCGATGGGAGATGTATGGATAGTAGTTGCTCATTATCGGTTAACGAAAAACACTTCTGCGAGTAGAATTTGCAGATTCAAAAGCAGTCGTACATTGTTTGGGTCGGGTGGGTTCAACTCCCACGGCAACTATTCCCTAGCTAAAACGTAAGCCACATACGTTTAGCGAAAACCAAGCCTATGAAGTAGAGAACAAACAAGACTGTGAGATTGTGGATAGTCAGTGACAAGTAGGCGGTGCGCATTTGGTTATGGCAAGCGCAAGCCATAAAAGGTTTTACGGTGCGATTCCCATGTATAGTTTCAGTGGTAGAACAGCAACCGCATAGGTTGTGTGTCGGCGGTTCGATTCCGTCTGCATGGGTTACGGAGGATATGAGGATGTTTAGAGACTGCTCTGCTTGCAAATACTGTTCTGTCGATTATTCTTTTGATGAAGAAACAGGGGACGAATATCCCATTTATGAGTGTACAAAAGGTAATGATACGGATTTAGATTTTGAATGTAAAGATTTTAAGAAATATAAACCGAGGAAGTACGTTGAAAAAGATACGGAATGTGATATCTGCCAAAACGCCCATTTTTGTTCAAGCTTATCTGGTACTGCTTTTGACTGTACAAATATGTTTGATAAACATAGTCACGTTTTATATAATCGTGACTACTGTTGTAAGATAAATGGTTCAAAATGGAACGATATATTAAAATTGCGAGAATCAGGACTGAAAGATTCTGAAATTATAGAAAAAATCAGCAATGATAAATTAGAGGAAATGATTCGATACGTAAAAGAAAATGGTATTGAGTTGCCGGAACCAATAAAGGAGCAGTGCCGTAAAGCAGGATACGAGGTGTGAACATGTGTGAATTTTGTATGTATAAAAACAACAAACATATAATTTTTGGAAAAGAATTTGAAGTAAAAAAATGTGGACACGAAACAGATTTAACAAGTGCAGGAATCATGAGAAATAGAGATGATGAAATTCCCGGAATTGTAATTTATAAAAGGAATAGAGCTGCTGGATACTTTGATATTACATTTTGTCCGATGTGTGGCAGAAAGTTGGTGGAGGAATGAACGAAAAAACTATTTTATATATTTCTAAATCAGAACAGGATATACGAAGTTTTCTGAAATATCTTCAATCAAAATTGGAAGCAGAACAAAAGGAATGCACCTTAGATGAAAAACACGATATTTTAAGAGTACCAAATTATTACGATATTGTCGGGAAAAGTATTTACGGCAATAGACTTGGGACAGGATATGGATATTGCAAATATTATTGTTTTTCAGAAGCTTATGACAAAGAAAAATACAGCGATATGGAAAATGAAAAAGTTAAAGAAATTCTTATACACACAAGAGAGGGTGCAGAGGAAATATCTGAACATAAAATTCTGTATATGTTAGGTTTGGTTTGAAAGGTTGGTGGAGGAATGAAGCCATTAGAAGAAATATTTTTCAGAGCTTGCGTGAATGAGCAGAAAAGAAAATTACATTCTAGTGATCGGGAATTGAGCATAAGAACTATTGGTAATATTTTTGAAAGGCTTGGATTTTCGTACAAGCAGTTAATGTATTATGTCAGAAAGTGGTATGACAAGGGATTTTATAATTATGGAGTGACGCTTGACTTAGGCTGGTTTGAATTTGATAAGCTGACCGGAGAATATAAGCAGATTTATGATTATATGACAAGTACGGACGGATGGAAAGATGGAGAACTTGCAAATTATATTGTCAGTAATTCGTTTAATCTGGAAAGGATAACAAATTTTGCATTGAAAAAGCATCTTGGAATTGGAAAAGATGAGGACTTCTTCAATCCATACAAAGAGGGGTAACTAATGAAACATATCAAAGAATGGCACACTTGCGATAGGTGCGGAGTAGAAATAAAGAATACACTTATCAGAAAAGGGAAAGCGAAAATTAAGTCAAAAATCCAAAAAGGTTACCATATTGATAGTTTGCTTGACAATTTTGGAATTATTTTGTACACAGAAGAAGCAGAAATTGACTTATGCCCTAAGTGCCGGAAAGAGTTTGAAAGGTGGATGAAAAATGAGCATGACAGCAGTAATTGAGAACATAGAACGTGATGCACTACTAATCAGAGAACACAATCCAAATATCATTGGCAGCTATAAAGATATTCCAGCAGTAATATATGAACCCGAAAAATATGATATGTACGAGCAAATTTTCAAAACGACGTTGGTGGAACATCGTTGCCAGTGTTGCAACCGCCTTTTAGGCAAATTCAAAGGACAGGCTGAAATCAAATGTCCGAAGTGTGGGAAAATCAATAGAATTGGGGTGAATCGGGGATGAAAATTATAAAACGACACAAATTAGTAGCACCGACCAAAAGATTAACCTGCGATAAATGCGGTTCGATATTTGAGTTCGAGAAAAGAGAATGCGATGCAACTGACATAATGGGTGTAATGCATGATGGTCTTGGCAGTTACAATATCAAGTGCCCTGTATGTGGGAAACGGTCGTATTTTGATTGGAAGTAAATTGAATATTTAGAGCACCAGTCGTAGAGTGCCTACGCAGAGAGCCAAATTTCCAAAATTTTAGGGAAGGAGGCTCTTTTATATTGGCAAGTCAGAGTCTTATATCGGCAGTAAACAGCTATGACAATTACATACAGCGCAAGGGGATTGATGAACAGGTCATTGATGCGTACATAGAAGCCTGCAGAGTGGCTATAAACGGTGAAAAAGATATAACTTATGGCTTACAGATAACAAACCGTTCTAAAAGCATTGTAGAGCGTTTCTGTATGGAAAGAACCGGAGGAACCATATGGGATTTGGAAAAGTATTCCTTTGCAAACAAGACGCACTATTCTCTGACAGATAAATTATACGATGTTTTTTTACTAGAAGCACAAAATAAGGTTGTGGACAGTGCCTACCGCTATTTGGAAAAGAAAAGAGAACCTAGAGAGCGGTTCTATATGCCACGTAGAAAGCAATTTCTTAAAATCGGTCTAATGGATGCCATTCAAGGCATGATTGATGATATATACGACATCCTCTGCGTGTCTCTTATCCCTGGTGCTGGAAAAACCACGGTAGAGAAAATGCTGAATGCATTGGTTGCCGGATGGTTTCCGAGAGATTCCAACCTTTTTTACTCCCACAGTGGAGACATTACACGTATGTACTATGACGGTGTGTACGATATTTGCACAAATTCTGACGAGTACACTTGGAATGAAATTTTCCCAAACCTTTCCGTAACTAGCACAAACGCAAAAATGGAACAGTTCAACATAGGAAAATATAAACCATTTCCATCAGTTCAGTGTACATCAGTAGGAAGTAAAAACGCTGGTAAAGTACGTGCTTCCAAGTTTTTGTTTGTAGATGACATGATTGGTGGAATTGAAGAAGCCATGAATCCTATGATTTTGGATAAACTGTGGGATAAATATGCTGTAGACGCAAGACAGAGAAAAACACAGGACACGGACGGAAAGAACTGCAAAGAGATTCATATTGCTACCAGGTGGAGCGTGAATGATGTAATCGGTCGGATCCAAAATATGTACGAAGGTAATCCTAGAGTAAAGGTTATTTCGGTACCGGATATAGACCCTAAGACCGGATTGAGCAATTTTGACTATGAGTTTTCCGGATTCTCGGTTGCATTCTTTGAAGACCAACAACTTCTCATGGACGATATTTCTTATAGATGCCTTTACAAACAAGAACCGATAGAGCGTGAGGGATTGCTATTCCCGGAAGATAAAATTCGTAGATATTTGAATCTTCCTCATGGCGAGCCGGAAATCGTTACTGGGCAATGCGATACAAAGGGAAAAGGAACAGACTTTTTTGTTCTTCCGGTATTACAAAAGTACGGAGAAGATTATTACTGCGTTGATTGCGTGTGCGACAATACAGCAGATTATGAAATGCAGTATGAAAATGCGGCAAATGTACTCGTCAATAATAAAGTGCAAGAGTGCGAATTTGAACGTAATGCTGGTGGTGACCGTGTGGCAATGGAAGTAAATAAACGTGTAGAGAGTAAAGGTTGGATATGCAATATCACTGATACTCCCACAGAAACAAACAAGGAAGCTAGAATCTTTCAGTGTTCTAACTGGATATTACAACACGTTATTTTCAAGGATCCGTCTCGTTACAAACCGAATGAACCATACGGAGTAATGATGTCACTGCTGAAAAGATATTCTGTATCCGGAAAAAAACAGTTAGACGATGTGCCTGATGTATTTTCTAACTTTGCTTTAAGAATCACAAACGGTAACAGAGTGGCAAGAGCAGAAGCAATCAGCAATCCTTTTTCAATGGGTAGGAGGTATTAGATGACAACAAAAGAATATTTAGGGCAGATAAGCCGCCTTAATCGGATGATAAATAATAAACTCACGGAAATCGCACAACTCAAAGATATGGTGGTAAGCATATCTGCTCCGCAAAGCGGTGAAAGGGTACAGACTACACCGAATTTTGACAAAATAGGAACAAAATATGCCAAAATTGATGAAATGGAACGGAAAATAGATGGCATGGTAGATGAACTTGTCGATAAAAAAGAGAAAATTATACAGCAGATAGACAGCATGGAAGATGAAAACACATACAATATTCTGTTCGCAAGGTACATCGAAAAGAAAACTTTTGAAGTGATTGCAACAGAAATGAAATATTCATGGAGACAGGTTGTCAGACTTCACGGAACGGCATTGAAACAGTTTGAAAAGAAATACGGAGAAGGATATTTGAATGAATGATGTCATTGAATGTCATATATAAAAAATGGTAATGTTAAACTGACGAAAGTATTCAAGATGTTTTCTAATCCTCCTAAAATGTGAATGACCGGAAATACCGTCTACGTTATGTGGGCGGTATTTTTGTGTGCAGAAAAGAGGTATTTATGATTTTTAACCAAAAAATTAGAGTGTACTGTCCGGGATGCGGACGGTTGGTCGGTGAATGTAGTGCAAAATCGCATATCGACAAGACATATAAGTGCCGGAATTGCGATAAGATGGTTGTTTATCATACGGAAACCGGAGAACGTGAGATCAAGAAGCTTCCACAGAGAGATCAAAGCAGCGGAATAACATTTTTGTAGGTAAAAATATGAACACTATGAAATTTCAAGACCTTGTAAAGGGTTGTCACGGTAGAAAAATTGCATATACGGATGTGGAGCAGATAACCGAAGACAACATTGTAAAGGTTATTGGTGATTGCATCGGTGTTTTTAATTACAACAAGACAGTTATCAAGTATCTGTGGGAGTACTACAAAGGTGACCAGCCAGTACTATACCGGACAAAGCTGTCAAATGAGGATATAACAAACAAAATCGTTGAGAATCATGCTTATGAGTGGGTACAGTTCAAGGTCGGTCAGACTTACGGAGAACCTATTCAGTTTGTTAGCAGAAAAGATGATGAAGCTGTAAATAAGGCAGTAGATGAACTGAATGATTACTTAGCAGATGCAAATAAGCATGAGAAAGACATAAAAGCTGGTGAATGGCAGTCGGCAACCGGAACATCATTCAAAGCTATTCAGATTGTGAATGGAGATGTACCTATCCGTGTGGTTGCACCTAATCCTCTGAACACGTTTGTCATTTACAACCGTAGTTCCGAAGAACCGATTTTAGCAGTCCAAGAATTAAAGGACGAAAACGGAGAATGGTATAAACTTTGCTACACAGAAACGCATGAATGCAAAGTAAAGAACAGTTCCATTATTGCTGATTCATGGAAGTTACATGGTTTTGGCGGCATTCCTATTGTGGAATTTCCAAACAACCATGAACGTTTATCTGATATTGAACTTGTTATAGACCTGCTGGATGCAATAAATAATACGCAGTCTAATAGAATGGACGGCATAGAGCAGTTTATCCAGGCATGGTACAAATTTGTAAACTGTGAAGTTGATGAAGAACAGTTCAAAAAAATGAAAATGAATCATGCATTGGTTGTAAAGTCCATTAACAAGGATAATAAGTCTGATGTTGATGTAATGTCACAGGAACTTGACCAAACGCAGACACAGGTATCTAAAGACGATTTAACAGACAGCGCACTTTCAATTTTGGGAATACCAAACAAACAAGGAAACACTGGCGGTGATACGCAGGGTGCGGTTGAGCTGAGGAACGGATGGGATTTCTCAAAATCAAGAGCAAGGCTTAAAGATCCTGTTGTTAAAACAGCAGAGAAGAGACTAGCCAAGGTTGCACTGAATGTTATCCGTATTAAGAAAGAGGATCTAAAAATCACTCTTAGAGATTTTGATGTGCAGATCAACCACAGTCCACAAGACAATATGTATACCAAGTCACAGACATTGCTGCAGCTTTTGCAGTGCGGTATTCATCCTCTTATCGCAATCAAAACTGTTGGACTTTGGGGAGATTGCGAAAAGACTTTCAACCTTTCAAAACCTTATCTTGATGCTCTGTGGAAAACTGCTGACATTATCAATATTGAAGAGCAGTTAGCAAAAGCACAGGAAATTGTAAAACAAATGCAAAATAAGACAGTTTCCTAGAAATAGGTAGCTGTTTTTATTTTATAAAAATGCACCTATGCGTGAAATAGGAGAAATCACAAGTGGAGCAACCCACGTTAATAAGCGTAGTGAACAGGAGATAAGTTATGACAAGAGAACAGGCAAAACAAAATCTTATTGCAATCGGAGTTTCAGAACCTACTGATGAACAGATTAGCAATTATCTGAATCAAGTGAATGGGGAAACGAAGAAAGAAAAAGATAAGGCGGCTGAATACAAGGCTAAAGCTGATAAGGCTGATGAATTGCAGAGTAAGATTGACGAAATGGAAGCAGGAAACCTTACGGAGATTGAGAAAGCAAATAAGGCTTTGGAGACAGCTAACAACCGTATCGCAGAGTTGGAAAAAGCACAGACTTTAGCAACCCAACGTACAAGTGCGGCTGATAAATTCAAAATCACTGCTGAACAGGCAGCGCAGGTTGTTAAAGATGATGGCAGTTTTGATTTTGAGGTTCTCGGAAAAATTATCTCTGATAAAGAGACTGCTGCGGCACAGGCTAAAGAGCAGGAAATCGCAAACGGAACCACAAATCCGGGCGGTGGTAGTGCTGGCGGCAATGGTGGAACTGAAAGTAAAGGTGCTGAAATGGCAAAGAAATATAATCAGCGCTATGTAATCGAACAGTAAGCAAGGAGGTATAAACGTTATGGCTTACATGAAAACCACTACTTACACTTCTGGTGTAAACATTTTAGCAAGTGAAGTCGGACTTGTGTTAAAAACTTTTGAGGGAACACAAGCAATGGCAACACAGGTAGATGATAAGAAGATTATCAAGGCAGGAACTGTGGTTCCAACAAATAACGCTTCTGCAAAGGGAATTGTCTTTGAAGATGTTGATATTACAGATGACGAAAAGAAGCCTATTTCTGTAATTATTGCGGGCCGTGTTATTAAGGCAAATTTGCCTGTTGCAGTAGATACCAATGCCGAAACCGCACTTAAAGCAAGCGGCATTTACTTTGATTAAATTACGGAGGTAAGAACAGTATGCCTAGTGTATTAACAATGATTACAGACAAGGATAGATTGGATTTTTCCCAAAATTATTCTATCGCAAGAAATTATGTAGGTGACCGTCTTTTCCCTGATATCAAGACCGAAAACCTTGAAGCAGAGTACGAAAGACTTTCCGAAGGAATGGACCTTCCCACCGCAGCAATGGTACACGCATTTGATACCGAAGCTGCTATTGGTGTAAGACCTGGATTTGAAAAAGTAAGCGTAGAAAAGCTGCTGATCAAGGAAAAAATCAACCAGTCTGAAAGATTACGCCAGTTACTGAATCATGGCGTAAGAGAAAGCAATCTGATTGACTATGTATATGACGATATGGGTCGGCTGTCTGATTCCGTTAAGACAAGAACTGAAATCGCAAAAATGGAGGTTATGTCTACTGGTAAGATGACCATTAACGAAAATGGTCTCAATTTTGCTATTGACTTCAAAGTAAATAAGTTCAAGGCACTGAAAGGCTGGGAAGATCCTACCCATGATATCCTTGGAGATATTGCAGACATGGTTCAGATGGCTCTTGACAAAGGATATGTTGTCAATACTGCACTGACTTCCACCAAAATGCGCTCTTATATGCTTAAGAATGAAGGAATCATGAAAGCTATTAAGGGAGTTAATTTCGTTGGAATGGCAATTACTCCGGCAGAAGTGTCAAATCTGTTACTTAGCCTGTATGGTCTGAACATGGTAATTGATGATGATATGTACGGAATTGCCAACAAGGAAAATACCACAAGAACTCCTAAGAGATTTTTACCGGATAATGTATTTACTCTTTATGTATCTACTGGAAACGGAAAGATTGGTACTGGACTTTGGGGCGTAACTCCGGAAGAAGAAAAAGCAAGTGCATTTACAAGCCTGTCCAAAAAGCAATTCATTACTATTTCCCAGTGGGCAACTCCTGATCCGGTTGCTGAGTGGACTAAGGCTAGTGGCGTGTTTATTCCTGTAATTCCTAACCCTTATGGAATCGTAATCGGAACACTGACAGAGGGAGAAGCTGGACTTGATACTCTGGTTGTAAACAGTGCAGCAAGTTCTTCTGACACTGGTTTCACCAAAATTACCGTAAGTCCTTCTAAGGATTCTAATAATTCTTACAAGTACAAGGTAGCGGATGATTGCAAACTTCCTCCTTATCTTGGAAACGTCAAGACTTACGCAACCTGGGACGGAACTTCCGAGATCGAAGCACAGACAGGAAAAGAAATTATGATTATCGAATGCGATCCTAATTACAGAGCAGTAAAGGCAGGTATTACTACGGTAACTGCGAAGGATGAATAAGAGGTAACACATGGCAGAATATACGACTTTGGAGCAAGTAAAAATTCGTCTGAAACAATTTCATATTGATTCTGAAAGCTCCGAGGTCGTGTTTGATGACCTTGAAGATAACCCTCTGATTGAGCAACTTATCAGTCAAGCGAAAGCTGACATTGTGGCAAAGAGAATGT
>OGZO01000056.1_pt1 | contig 56895 bp, 50 predicted proteins | sample 1576721 | NCBI WGS metagenome assembly OGZO01 (sample SAMEA3541516, study PRJEB24748) | human gut metagenome | biome: human gut; feature: human-associated habitat; material: faeces | place: China | collected 2012 | reverse complement strand
ACTTAGAACCAGCCACGCTGCAACGAGCCATAGCTTGTTCGACAAAGGAACGGGGCATGAGGGCCACTTCGTCAAACAGCACGCCCGCAAGCGTGATGCCTTGCACCAATGTGTAACTTGATTCGTCCTTGCCGCCGAACATATAGTAGCTGTTGGTCACGCCGCCAGACGTGATAATCAGCTTGTTTTCACTGCGGCGTTCAGTAATCGAAAAGACACCCTCAAGCCACTGCGGCATGAGGGTTATAACGTTGCGGCGCAGCGATTCAATCGTTTTGCCGCAGATAGCAAAGCTCTGACCGTTGAAGCGGCTCATACTCCACAGGATAAAACCGTCCGTCATGGAAACGGTCTTGCCGGAACGGATAGAACCGTCACAGATGATGCCGTCACAGTCCATGAACTGCGGCTTATTCCACCACGTCAGCGTCAGAAGCTGCCGCTTGCTGAAGTTCTGGTAAACCATCCGTGTTCACGTCCTCCTTTGTGGCATTCTGGATAGCTTCAAGCAGATTGTTGTCCTTTGCGCTGCCGCCCAAGCCGGTTTCGCCGGTGATGTCCATATAGAGCTGGATCGCATAGGTGTTGCCCGCCTGCGCCGACCGCATAAGTGCGTCGGCCACGAGCATTTTTTGGGTCAGCACCTCAGATGGGATACCCAGCTTCTTCAGGCGGTTCTGTTTCCGTTTATCGGTAATCGGGAGACCGGAATACAGCTCAAGAAGGTCAGCCATCATTTGCCGCTCACGGCGTTTCTCCTGACTGGCTTTACCACCGGCAGAGCGGATAGCGTGAGCCTCTTCTTCGCTGCGTTCGGTCAGAGGAATGAGGTTCTTGTCTTGTGGTCTGCTCACGCTTCACACCTCCTATCTGTGGTTTTCCCCTCCGTCACTTCGCTTTTGTAAAGCTGTATTTGTAACCGTACTTTTTCTGATTGGCTTTCAGCCAGCGATCGGTGGCGTCATCATAGTCCTTACCGCGCATTTGCGCAGACTTAACGGCCTTAATGAAGCCAGCGGAATTGAATTTGTGGGTCTTAACGAAGGTATAATCACCTTCTTTACCGCTCGCGACGATACCCTTTGCGCCGGTCATTGACGTGCTTATAAGGTCGCTATCAGAGAAGTTACCACCTCTGGCCCCGGGGTGGTTGTGGTAGACCATTTCGCCCTTCCCACCCGTAATAGCAACGCTGGTAGCAGTCCCGTGCACATATTGAGTAACATACCCGTATTCATCGACGGTGATGCCACTTTCATAATTATCGTTCACGTGGGCCCCACGGAACGCCCGTAGCGCATCTTCAGGCGTCCGATTTACGCCCATACGTGTATTCATTCGCGCGGGAAGATCGGACTTTCCGCCGTCGCCTCCCGCCCCGCCGCGCGCGGCATGACCAAACTTGAACGTAGACATTCCGGAGCTGCTGCCCCGCCCGCCATCAAGCTGAAAAGTAATCTCCGTCCATGCGCTGATCCGCTGCTCAAGGGTTTTTCCGTCAAGCTCAAACTTCAAAGCTTCGTCAAGATCATCAAAAGATGCAATAACACGTCCGGTTGTCAAGCTGTACAGCTCAAGCGGATCGCGGAATAAAACAACGCTTTCGGTCGTGTAAACGCCGTTCAAGCGCTCGAATTCGTGCTTAAACCTGTCAAGCCGCATATTGTCTCACCTCTTTTGGGGTATAAAAATACCGTTAGCGGAAAACCGCTAACGGTTGAAATCGTGCTCAGTTTACGCGAATAACGGGTTTCGGTCCTTTGCCCTTGCCGCCCTCCGCTTTGGTGGGCTTTGCGTCATAAGGCGCGCCGGGGCGCTTGCCGCCTTTGCCCTTCGCGGATTGCACGGGGGTCTTTTTTGCCATTGTAGGCCTCCTATCTGACGACGGGTTCGTCGTCGGTCTGGTTCATGTACGCCTTAAAAAACGCCTTCACGTCGTCAGGGGCATCGTTCCTGATGCCGGTGATCTCGTCCGTATCTTCGTCGCGGATCACGTAACCCATCATAACCAGTTCAGGGTCGTTTTCGTTTCTGATCTCACTCATGTTATCCTAACTCCCTTTTGAGAATTTTCCAAACTGCTTGGGACAACGGTTTTGCGCGGCTGCCGTTGGCACGATAATCCGCGACGGCTTCAGCCATAGCCTCCGACCGGTTTTTAGACGCATACTGGGAAATCTGCTCCACAAGCTGGTCATTCGTCAACCCTTTTCCGGCTGCGGTTTTCTTCGCAGCCTTTGCAGCCTCACTTATGACCTTCGTAGCAAAACGGTGTTTATTCCACGCTGTAATACGGTCTATGTTTCCGTAATAATCGGCCTGTGTGATGTTTTTGAACACCAAAGCACCTTCCAGCAGGTGGCCTATTTCGTGCGAGACGATATGTACGCTGCTTGTGCCATCAGGGTGCCACTTGACACGCACATCGTTTTCGTAGCTCTGATCTAGCTTTGCTTGGTCGCCCATCATTTGGGGATTTAGCTGCAGCTTACCGGACAGAGAAGCAGAAGCATAGGCGTTGGAGCGGCTTTCGCTGCCGTTCAACTCGTGAATACCGATCGCCGCCTGCGGGAACTCCTTTAACAGGCTTTCGAGTTCACCCGCCGCCGATCGTAAAACGCCAAAATCGACTTTATCTGCAGACGAATGTACCGTTACGCTGTAATGATCCTGCATATATTGCCGCAGCTCTCCAACGTCCCTCGTGTCAAGCGCGCCGCTGCCGCGCTCAGACCCGCTACCGCGTCCACCCATATATTATACCACACTTTCTTTCGATTTTGTAGTCCTCACTTTAATTTGATCCTGAAAAGCCGCCACACGGGTGATGGGCCCGGAAATACCCTCGGGCACAAGACCATAAAAATAAACCATCGATGGATTCAGGCGGCAAACCATTTCGTCGTAGCCGAGTCGAAAAAGCTCTGCAGCGCGCTTGTTGAGCTGCGTCCCCACACTGGAAACGGCCACAGCGCCACCACTAGGCTCCCCATCAAAGCACCACTCGAAGCTACTCTCGTCGCTCCAAGAAATGGTCGGAATAACCGTGATCCCGTTGTCCTGCCAGTATGCGCCGAGCCAATGCTTGCGGTAGTGATTCCAGATTTGAACGGCTTTCGGGAAATCCGTATAGGTCGAAAAATCTGGCGTGCATACGATCTTAAAGCGCCGCAGCATATCAAGATATGCGTCGGGGTTCGTCCACAGGCGGTTGAATTGATAGTCGTCCACGAAAAAGTGAACGGCTTTGTTTGCTGGGTCCTTGCAGCTTTTCGCGTAGTTAAAGCCGATCCAATTTTGAGGCGTGACTGGGGTCTCTGTCAAAATGCGCGGTATGTCAAATGCACCTGCGCCGACAAACTTCGCCCTATTCAGATTTTCATAATTTCTCTGATCGCGATACATGACGCGGCCTCCTGTTTTCAAAAATAGAATCCAAGACACAGGCGGTAAGGCCGGAGGCAGAACCGAATACCACCTCTCGTGTGTCTTGAATTCTATATTACAGTTTACCTCGAAACGGGCGAACAAAACGAACAAATTCTATTCGCCTATTTCCCCACCCTCTAAGTAGCGTTTGACCCGCATCCGCACGCCGTCGCCTGTGTTATTTCCACCGATTGTATAGGCCACCTGCCACCAGCTCAGGCCGTCCACAAAGCGATACGTAAATATTTGCCGGGTTAGACTGTCTGGTATGCTGGATATGTACCGTTCGAGACGATTGCGCTCGTAAATACACTGCTGTTGTTTTGCCGCGATAATCGCCTTTAGGTCAACGATCTCAGCCACGCACCGTGCCAAGTCGTCTCCGTAGCCCGGGGCATGCGGCATACTGTCTAGCTTTTGGACCTTTGGTGATGACACTACCACCTCAAGCTCTTCCAGTCGACGCTTGTCCATTTCGATCTCACGGTTAAGCCAGTACAGTTGCGATAGTTCTTTGATAGTCATGCCGCCGCCTCCTTTTTTGCTTTCTGGATTCTAACTTTCAGGGCTTCTAGCAAACTGTCCTGTACATTAGCTTTGCCGCCCAGAGATTTAATGACGTCTTCGTCCGTACCACCCTGCACCACCAAGTGATGGATCATGACGGGGTACGGCTGCCCCTGCCGGTGCAGGCGCTTGTTGGTCTGCTGATACAGCTCCAAACTGTCGTTCAAACCAAACCAGATGATGTGATGGCCGCCCTCTTGCAGGTTAAGGCCGTAGCCACAGGACGCGGGCTGCATCAACAGCAAGTCGATGTTACCGGCGTTCCAGTCGTCTTCTTCCGCTTTACCCTCGTACACTCTCACCCGCAAACGTGTAGCTTCCAGCGCCTGCAACAGCCGGTCGCGGTCGTGCTTAAAGTTATAGCAGATAATCGCGTGCTGCCCGTTCAGCTGCTCCACGGTCTCAAGCAGCGCCTCGATCTTGCAGTCATGTACGGTGATGACGTCCCCGTCCTCGTCGTACACAGCACCATTGCAGAGCTGTAGGAGTTTGCCACGCAGAGTAGCGGCAGATCCAGCCGTGATGACGGTCTCGTCCACCTGCAGCAGCGTATCGCGCTCCAAACGGTCGTAAGCCTTCTGCGCAGCAGCGTCCAGCTTAACGGGGATATCCTCATAGATCAATTTGGGCAGGTCGAGGTAGTCCTCCGATTTCATGCTGATGCAGATGTCAGAGATACGGCGGTAGATTTCGTCCGCCGCGCCCAGCTTCGGTGCATAGGAGAAGATCGTCGTGCGGCTGCGCTTGTCCGGCACAAAGTACGCGTCGCGGTAAGACGTGACGGTACGACCCAGCCGCTGCCCACAGTCCAGCAGATACACCTGCGCCCACAGGTCCATAAGGCTGCGGGGATTCGGCGTGCCGGTTAGCTCCACAATGCGGTTGATTCGAGAGCGCACCAGCTTCAGCGCCTTGAAGCGCTTCGCCTGATGGTTTTTGAAGCTGCTGCTCTCGTCAATGACCACCATATCAAACGGCCAGCTGTGCCCGTAATAGTCTACCAGCCATCGCACGTTCTCGCGATTGATAAGATAAACATCCGCCGTTTGGGCTAGTGCCGCAGCGCGCTGCCCCACGGTGCCAAGGACGTGTACCAGCCGGAGACACGAAAGGTGGGACCACTTTGCAGCTTCTTTGTCCCACGTGGATTCCGCCACCTTCTTCGGCGCAATGACAAGCACCTTCCGCACCGCCCAATATTCATACTTGAGTTGCTTGATTGCAGTCAGCGTGATAGCCGTTTTGCCGAGGCCCATATCCAAGAAAAGCCCCAATGCCGGATCACGAATGATCCGGTCAATGCAATACTGCTGATAGTTATGCGGGCAAAAATCCTTCATCCCTCAGTACCTCCCTGCATCGTGCAATCACGGCTTCGATCTTCTCCACACTGTCGACCGCCGGGAAAACTTCAAAGCCTAGTGCCCGCAGCAGCCCTTGAACATAAAGCTGCCGTTTGCGTTCCGTCTTCCCGGGTTTCTTCAGTTCGACAAAAATCGCCCTCGCACCGGGAAGCAGGATGATCCTGTCGGGGACACCGGAAAACCCGGGGCTCTCAAACTTCAAACATCGGATGCCGTGGCCCAGTTTCTGGACACCGGTTCTCAGCTTATTTTCGTAATAGGATTCGAGCATTTAATTCCTCCTTGTCGGTAACAAATGTAACATTTTGGAACCTATTTCCTATAATTCCCGTGCATATAGGCGCTATGGCGTATAACGCCCATACGCCCTTTATTTCAAGTAATCAATAGAAAAAGTATGTTACAATGTTACAAAGTCTAAAAAGCCCTTGAAATACGGGCTTTTTCGCTGTAACATCTGCTGTAACACTTTTGTTACAGTGTTACAGGCGCAGAGCCGTGTAACATTCAATGTTACAGCATAATGTTACAGCTTTTTTCATGCCCGGACAAAGCCGCGCTGTACATTGTATGGCCCCACTCGGATAACATTTCCAGACCGCTTCCAGCCGTCCAGTCGCGCCAAAATAGCGTTAAATTCGCGCGTGTCAGCGGGCTTCAGGTCACGGACATTTCCGTTGAATAGTTCGCACCAAATCTCCACGGCGGCAATGCGGTCGCGGTCCACGAGCTCGAGCTCCTGCCCATCCGGCATCCGTGTAGCTCCCGCCCAGTAGTCCCGCCGCCTGTCAATAGGCCACTTCGACCAATCCACCGGCACTTGCTTTTCAACAAAGTCCTTAATCAGACCCTCGCGGGCAGATACCTCTCGGTGTTCCTCCTGCTTGATCTTTGCCTCCTGCTCCACGTCGCCGGAGAGATACAGCGACTCGCCTGCCTGCCAGCGGGCTTTTGCCTCTGCCCACAATTGGTCGATAGTGCCGTCGGTCAGGTCACGCCACACGGTTTTGGTGTGCGGCTGCTCGCCCACGTCCACGGGCCAGAAACGCCGGTTGCCGGTCGTATCCTGCAAGAAGTCCGTTGTATTGGTGGAGCCGAAGAACACGCACTGCCGGGGCAGCTCAGATACGTGACGACCATACGCCGCGCGGTAGCGGTCGGCGCGCAGGGAGAGGAACTGCTTGATGCGGGCGACGTCGGTCTTGCGGAAAGCATCAAGCTCTGACACTTCCACCAGCCATACACCCTGTAAAAGTTCCGAGGCGTCCTTACCCTCGAATGTGCGAATACTGTCATTGAACCAGCCGCGGCTCATGCGGTCAAGCAGTGTTGACTTGCCTATCCCCTGCGGCCCTGCGAGAATGACCATATTGTCGTACTTGTAGCCGGGGATCATGGCGCGGGTAACGGCCGCTGTGAAGCTCTTGCGGCATACCGCGCGGTTGTATGCCGTATCTTTTGCGCCCAAATAGTCAATGAACAGCGTGTCCAGCCGGGGCACTCCGTCCCATGTCAGGCGCTCGATGTATTCACGGACCTCGTTGAATGCGTGCTGCGATGCATGAATATCAAGAGCACTGTCGATGTTGCCACGCCCGGAGATGCCCCAGAAGCGTTCCATGTACCAGTACAGACCGTTGCTGTCTGTGTCAGACCACAGGCGGCGTTTGCCGTCCTTTTTCCACGGCAGCGGTCCCAGCACCTCACCACGGCCGGCAAATTCGTTAAGCGCAAACTTGCCTTTAAGCGGGGGATCGTGCTCCAGAATAATACGCACATTGTCAATAGTGCTCTTGATCTTGCCGTCCTGCGTCCGCTGTAGCTTTTCTGCCCATGCGGTGTCGTCCTCCGGCGCGGGGTCGTTGCCCATACCCTCGAACTCCCGCATTGCTTGCTCGTGCTGCTCACGGTTGAGCGTGGCACACACGGTCTTATCGGCCAGTGCCAGATCGCACATAGCCTTGTAGGACGGGAGCTTTGCGACTGGTGTCTCCGGCGCGGCTTTGTCGTCCTTGTCTCCGAACTTGTGTAGCCGGATCAGGTCAAAGGCGTTGACCAGCCGTCCGCCGCACGGGTCCGTCGCGTGGTGGCTGAACAAAAACTTGCCGCCGTCATAGACGATCGCGCCGCCTGTGGTGGAACCGCCCAGATAGGTATAACGGTCGGGATCGTTGTCAACGACCTCGTAGATGCCGGGCAGATAGACATCCATAGCAGCCAGCACATTATAGGTGCGGCAGAAGGCACCCACAAGGCCCTGCTTTTCTTCGGGGTCGCCCTGCTTCATAGCCAGCTTCTGATAGCTGGTAGCGCCGGGAACCACCGGCCAGCTCGTCAGATCGTGCCAGTCGGCATATGTACCAAGCAGCGCGTCTGCGGATATCAGCGGCGCGTCTACGGCCTTGTAGACAAATTCGCTGTCGGAACAACAGGACGGCCAATACATTAGCCGACAGGTTTCAAACGTCGTCGGGTCAGCCATACCGATGCCCACATGGGCAGCCACACGGCGCGCGCACGGCTCATATTCATCGGGGGTCATAGTCCGGTCGGTCGGGACGACAACGCGCAAACGTGGACGCTCGGGCGTGTGCTTGCGGGTACTGTAGATGCAGTAGCTGAAGCCCAACTCGTCCATTTTGCCGATGACAGTTTCCGTCTGCCAGCCGGGGATGTTATCAAAGTCAAGCGTGATGATGTCGCGCCCGGTTACGTTGTTTGCCTTGCGGCGCCGCCCCACCAGCGAGCCGCCTACAAAGCCGCCAACGTCCTTCAGATCGTCCTGCTGTGACTTCTTCAGATGCAGATAGTCTTGCAGGGTTTCAGCCCCACGGACCGGGGTAGACAGCCGTTTATAGAGCTCATCAACAGTTAACACTGTCTGTTTCCAAACCATATCACGGCGGTTATTGCCTACGGATATGGTGATTTGTCTGTCATGTGTCATAATCAGGTACTCCTGTCTTCGGGTTCACCCCCCCCGTTACCGAAGAGGGCCTCGCCACTCTATGTGGCTCTTAGTATGTGCCCGCGATGCGGTCAGACAGGCGGACCAGCTTGCTTGCGCGAATGCGGTCCACCATAGCGCGGTTTCGGAAGATAATCTTGAGCTGTTCCAGCATAATTTCTACGTCGGCGATTTCCTCGGCCAGAGCTTCGGCATTGTCCGTGCCGCGCAGGCTCTTCGACAGCTCTTTCGTCAGCTCCGACATTTCTTCCATCGCCATCACAAGTTGCGATTGCTTGCCGTAGGTCCTGACGGCCTCGGCATAGGTGTTCGATCGTATAGCTTTATTACTGGTCTTTTTTGTCGCTGCCTTAATCTTGTTCATCTAAATGCCCTCCTTCTTTTCAGCGTTCCATGCCGCGACATCAACACCGATCTCTTGCAGCTTGCGGTCCGCAAGCCACGCGCTGTTGTCAGGCAGTTCATAGTATTTGACCAGGTCATCGTGGATGACCGCGAACTGTTCCCATGCGCGACGCAGCCGCTTTTTCCCGAAGCCGAGGTGCTTGTGTAAAAAGAAGAGAAACGCAGCGTCAATAGCGTTGGTGTATTTCCGGTCAGCTTCTATAATTTGCCGATTGATCTCAGCATCCAGTGCCCGCCTCGCTCGCGCGGTGAGTTTGATGCCTGATTGGCCTTCGCAAACCTTAGCTTTCATAGGTTTCGGCCTCGACGCATGCAAACACATCAGGGTTATCAACAACGACCGAATGGAGTGCGTTCGCCAGCTCGTCCACGCGCTTTTCGTCGTGGTCGCGGTAGCCGAGACCGAAATAAATCGCGTGAACCACTTCGTGAATGAAATCGGCCTCCATTTTTGCCTTTGCCTGCGGACAGATGCGAATAATCAGGTCGTTGTAGAGGATTTCCGCTGATACATTGTTGATGCCGAGATCCATTTTGCTGGTGATCTCGACGGTGTAGGTCTTGCCGCCAATCTTGATCTTTTTAGGGATTTTCATTGAATTCACCTCGTTCTGTAGTCTTTCGATTGATCCGCGCCGCAGTTTTTTGGTATTTCTGCGGCAGCGGAAAAATCGTTATAAGGGTTTCGCCGTGGAAGATATAAACGTTGTTGCAGTAGATACGAATGTTGTTTGCCGTCTCGTGCTTCCAGTACAGCGCCGATATGTACCGGTTCAGACTGCCTTCGGTGTCTCCGTGACGATCTCGCCAGCGCAGGCTGCATAACCAGCGAGATCCACAAAACTGTCACCCTTGACGCCGGTTTTGATTCGGGCCACTTTGAGGAGTGCCAGCATCATCGCTACGTCCTTTGCCGTGTAGCTATACCCCATATATGCCTCCCAGAGCTTTCCCACAAGGGCAAAGTTGTTCTCCGGCTTGCCGTACTCCTGTTCGCGCTCACCACAAACACATTTACGGGCAGCCTCTAAAATTTCAGCTCTTTTCATTCTTTAGATTCTCCTTCAGGAAAATGTAATTTGGCTACGTCAATCGGAAATTCCTCAATTTCCGACGCCCATAGGCAAGAGCCTTTTATCTTTGTAATATCACCTAAGTGTTTCATTATTCGCTATCCTCACTACTTGCATAGACATTGAGGTAGTCCAGAACATCACCAACAAGAGCCAGTGCGGTTTCCTGCCCTTTGTCACTCTGATAAAGCCACTCAGAGCCACAGTTAAGAGCAACATCGCCGTTTTTATCCACAAAAGCAGCAACCTTTTCTACTACCTCAGCGGCAGTACGGATAGCATAGTCGAGTGCGGCATCATCAGTGATACCATTATTAACGGCGTCAATGAGAATATCGTGTATTTCAGTCCTTAATCTGTTCATCTGCTTAGCCCTCCAAAATATCGTCGAAGCAGACAGGGATAACCTTTTGCAACGTACGCAGCAGTGGTATAGCTATCTCTCGCATCTGCGGGTGTGCGCCGGCAGCGGTACGAAGCCGCAGGAAATGGCGCCACTCACGGATATTGGCCGTCATAACGACCTCTGTTTTCAAGCTGTTCGGGAGTACTGCACGGGCCTCTTGCGGGGACAAACCGCAGTCCAGCAGATTAAAATATGCCCTTTCCGCCCTAGAGCAAGCCTCTTTCCATTCGCTGTAGGCAAAGGTGTTTTTGGCTAAATAAAGAGGCTCAATGACCGTGATCTCGCAGCCGAACTGGTTCTGACTGTAATTGCAGTAGCGGGTACTCTCCTGACAATAGGATGCCATCCGGTGTCTAACGAGCTCGTGGCTGACGCCGCGGTCACAGATAAACTTCACGGTAAAACTGCAATGTTCCAAAACCGCTTCATGCCCGCGCTTGATGATACCTGCAACGAACTTCGGGGCGCTATCGTCCGTAATCTTGCCCTCGGATTTGTAGCAGACACGCCCACACTCCTCAAGGCGCCTCAGAATGACAGCCCCATCGATCGGGGTGATGAACTGCACGTCAGGCTTAATAATCTTCATCGTTGTCCTCCTTAATCCTTTTTGAAAAACTTACCGACCCATCCGTCAGCGCCGAGCGGCAGGCCCTCCGCCCACGGGATCGGTGTTGACATGACCTTGACTACTCTGTCCAGCATCTCGTTGTCTGTGCCAAACACCGGAATGTCGATAACAACCTCGTCATGGATGTGGAAGACCACAGGGAGCCCAGCGGCTTCAAGGCGTGCAATGGTCTGCGCCAAACAGTCGCGGGCAATAGCCTGCACGACGTTCTCCACCAGCTTTCCGCCGTAGGTCTCGATGCGACCCCACTTGTTTTTGTCGTTAATACCCATATAGGTGATGGACGGACCGCCCCAGCGGTTTTCACCGACAGCCGGTTCTACATAGTAGAGCTTGCGCCCGGACGGGAGCGAGATTGTCATACAGGTTGTACCACGGATGCAGTCACATTCCCGCGCGAAGGTGCAGCAACGAACGCGGAGAGATCCGCCGTTCTGGATGACCCGGATTGCTGCGTCGTTAAAGCTGTACCAGAGGTTGCGGATTTTAGGGTTTGTGTTGCGCCACTTATCCACGATGTCTTTGATTTCCTCGTCTGGTAGGTCGGCAAGCAGCTTGCCGGTGTCCATCTGCCGCATGGCCGAAACGCCACCCTGATACCCGAGAGCCAATTCTGCGACCTTGCCACGCTGCCGAAGGGCGTACTCAGGGTTACCTTTTTTGATCCGTTCCAGCGGCACGCCGAACATCTGAGAAGCGGACGCCTCATAGATTTTGCCGTGCGTCCTGAAGACTTCAAGCCGCCACTCCTCGTCAGCCAGCCACGATATGACACGGGCTTCGATGGCGCTGAAATCGGCGTCGATCAGGACGTTGCCGGGGGCAGCCACAAACGCGGTGCGGATAAGCTGTGACAACGTGTCATTCGGAGAGCCGTAGACTGTCCGCAGTGCATCGAGCTTGCGACCTTTGACCAGCTCACGGGCCAATTCCAGCGGCTCCGTGTAGGTACGGGGCAGATTCTGCACCTGCACCAGACGTCCGGCCCATCTGCCAGTACGGTTGGCACCGTAAAACTGTAGCAGCCCACGGACGCGTCCGTCGTCGCACACGGCGGCCTCGATGGCGTCATATTTCTTGGTGCTGGTCTTACCCAGCTCCTGCCGGATTTCCAGCATCCGCTGGACGTGGTCAGCGTTGTCACGGCCCAGCAGCTCTTTGATCGTCTCTTTGCGCAGGGTGGTGATGTCGTCACCGGTTTCGACGGACAACCAGCGGGCAAGCTGCTTGACGCTGTTGGGGTTTTGCAGACCGGAGAGCTGGACAGCCTCATCGGTAAGCTGCGCGCGAATGGTTTCGCCCAGTTCCAACGCGCCAGCACAGAAATCCATGTCGACTGCCACGCCGCGCGCATTGATAAGAAGATCCGTTTCCCACTGCTTCTGAACGAAATCCGGCACGGGGAATGCGGATAGGCGGCGTTCAATCTCCATTTCCGCCACAACATCCTGACCGTTGTAGGTCTTGAACAGTGCCCATTTTTCGGGATCGTGATGCGGGTAGTTCCTAGTCCTGCCGCCGTTAGCCTTCGTGGGCTTGCAAGGCGCGCAGAAATAGCGGATCAGAGCCTTGCCAGTAGTCAGCTTTTGTTTGTCCTCCGGAATGCCCAGTGCCCGACCCGTCGCATCCAGACCCGCAGTGTAACCGGCGTACAGTCCGTGCAGCATTGTGTCACGCCACTGCTCCGGCGGGAGTTGACAACCTAGATATCGGCTAAGGCAATACCACTCAAACGCCGCATTGTACGCGTGTTTGATGTACGCAGGATCGGTCAAAGCCGACCGAACATCATGCGGGATAGTCTCGCCCTGTGCCAAATCAATGACCTGCGGCGGTGCGCCGTCTATGCTGTACGCGAAAAGCAAAATTGTGAATGCGGGGCTTTGCGCATAACGATATAGCCCCGTTTTTTTGATATCCACATCAGAATAGGTCTCTAGGTCGATAGACAAATGATGTGCCATAAAACGCCTCCTAGTTTATACAGGGGCGGCGGCTATATGACGGCCGCCGCCCCGCGCATCAAAAAGTATTACATCGGCTGACCGGTCAGCGGGTTAATTCGCGGTACGGGGGCAACGCTCGAGTTGCCAACGCCAGCAAACTCGGCAGCGGTAACAACAGAGTTGCTGAGGGGTTCGCCGTCACGGGTCTTCATCACGGCGCGCAGGCCGCAGCCGACGCCGCGCTTGCCAGCAGAGTTGTAGGCGTAAAAGTTGATGGACACGCGGGCATACATACCGCTGTAGATGTCCGTGGGGGCCAGTTCGCAGTTCACGTTGTCTGCGCCACAGACATACGGCTTATTCTTGCTGGACGCTGTGACCACCCAGCAGCCGCGGCACTCCTCCCCAAAAGGTTCGCCGGAGGGGCGCACGCCGTCACCGTCATGCACAACGGATTCAATACGGGCGGGGCGGACACCATTCCACTTGGCATTGACGCCGACTTCGGCGGCGGCAGCCATGGCTGCATCAAGTTCCTGCTTGATGTTCGGGTCGGTCTTGGGGATCAGCAGCGTGACGCTGAACTTCGGATCACCCACACCGTTCTGCGGTGCACGGGCTGTCACGAGGTTGCAGTAGGACAGGCGGCATTCGGGGGTGAGCACTCTTTTCGGATCATTTTGATACATAATTCATTCCTCCATAATTTCGTTTGGTTCATAGATCGACTTGAAATAAGCCAAGAGCTTCTTGGACTTTTCGTGCTTATGCTTTGAACGCTTCAGCGTAGCAAGTAGTTTGTTATTGTTGGCGATCGCCTGTTTTGGCGGGCCTGCATAAAATTTAACAGCGATATACCCATCAGCATAGTCGGCAGACGCCTTTTCCCACGCTTTACGCCTTTCGAGCTCGTGCTCCCTTAGCGCCCCATACGTGGCACGGATTGCGTCCGGGCTAAAGCACATAAGCTGGAAAAGTTTACGCAAATTTGCAACAGGAAGGCTTTCAAACGCCTCCGGATACGCCAATGAAAATGTCGCTTTATCGTACACAAACGACACACTCCGGTTATGCATGGTCAGCACCCGCAAACTCGGCGGCACCGATGCAATAGGCTTCGCGACGGTCGCTTGCCAGCGCAAGTGTAGGTTTGCCCTTCGGCTTCGTGACGCAATCGGAAAGCAGCTCCGAGAAGGTCTTCTTGCCGAGCATCTTTTCCAGCTCTGAGAGTGTCTTCGGCTTGCGGTCATAGATCAGTGCCTCGTCATATCCGGCGTCGATCAGCTTCTGGACAGCGGCATCAACGTCCGTAAAGGCGCGATTGCTGCGGCCCTCCACCAGCTTCCAGCCGGGGATTTCGATGCCGTCAAGCATAGCACCGGTGGCGTAATCCTGAAGGTCCTTGTACCACTGCACCAGACCTTCGGCTCGGATCAGCAGATCGCCGACCTCTGCATCAGGGAGAAGATTTGTAGGGATACCATCCTGACCGTCCACCTCAGCCTGTGCAACCTGTTCCGGTGTAGCTTTGGCAAACGGAATGCAATCCTTGAATCCCTCAAAGCCTGTGAAGAACGCAGCCCTTGCGGCGCATTGCGCCTTGCCCTTGCAGAATCGGCAGTGCCCGCCGGGGCAGAAAGTTCCGGGGCCGTCGTAGGCTTCCTGCGCAAGGGGCTTGATGCTCTCGCCCCATGCAAGCAGATCATCCACGCTGAGGGTGTCCTCGCTGGCCTCCTGTGACAGCCGGGGCTGACAGATACCCATTGACACCCGCTTGATTTGGTCGCCGTAGATAGGCCCGTAGAGCCTCAGAGCACCCAACGCGTACAGCCTCATTTGCGGATTATTTTCAGCTGATACGGGTACGCCCTTGCCGTGCTTGTAGTCGGTGATATGCAATGTGTCGCCGCCGATCATAACACAGTCGCAGGTGCCGAAGCCGTCCGGGATATAGGCCGTGAGGTCAACCTTGACCTCCATTGCAACATGAGGCGGCGTTGCATACTGCATAGCCTTCTCCGTGAGGTAGTCCACATACGCTTCGGCGGTCCGAAGCATCTCGTCAGAGTACAGCGGGCGGGCTTGCAGCTTTTTCAGCTCCGCGTTGAATTTGCGGGTAGTCAGGGCGGTAAATTTCTTGCGGGCGTACAGTTCGCAGATGGCGTGCGCCAAGGTGCCTTCCTCCGCATAGGGGCTTGTCCCATCAGGAAAGCTCTCCTCGAAATGCGGTGCCGCCGTACAAGCCAGCCAGCGGTGGGCGCTGGACGCGCTCAGAAGCGCGTGCTGTTTGGGGGTAGGCAATGTCCTCACCTCCTGTTAAAGCTGCGCTCCAAGGGCTTCCAGCTCAGCAGCAAAGGCGCTGTACGCCTCCGTCGGGAGCTGCGTTACAGCCTGCACACCATATTTGCCCAGCAGGGCAAGGAGCTGCGGCATCTTGCCTGCGTCAATCAGCGCCGCACCCGCGCGGCTCAGTGCCTCAAGGGTGTAACTTTCGACCGGCGCAGTCTGGGCAGCAACTGTCGGCGCAGTCGGCTGTGCAGGGGTGGGTGCTACAGTGGTGGTAGTTTGCGCAGCTTCGGCAGGAGCCGTCTCCATAGGGTTTGCAGCACCGCCCTTCGGGGTGGCAGTATCGGTACAGCACTTGCACAGCTTGTCCAACTGTCCTGCACTGACCGCGGCCACCAGCTTGTCGATTGCTTTTCTCAGGTCGGGTGCCTCAATCGTGATTTTCATTTCATACATAGTAATTGCCTCCTTAATTACTTAGGTCTTTTGTTCGATGACGTCTTGCCATTTTGCTTCGCGCGATATCACTCGTCTCGAGTAATCGCTCGAATAACAGCCCTGATCCCACAGGGCGGATGCGCCGCTCTCACCGCAGTTATAAGCCATGAGCGCCATACTGGTATCCGAATACCTATCCAGATATTCGCCAATGATAAGCGCCCCGGCAAAGATATTTCCCGCGGTGTCGGTCGGCTCGATGCCTAGACCGCGCAAGCGCGCGTAGTTGATCGGATGGATCTGCATAAGACCGTAGCAAACACCGTTGTCCGCCGTCGTGTCAAACGAGCTCTCCTGCTCCGCGATTGCCAAAAGCAACGCGTACGGGACACCATACTTTTCAGCCGCCTGCTGCATAACCATCTGTAAATGATAATCTAATGGCACTTCAGCGGTAAACACATAGGGGCTTTGGGTGTTTTGCGTCCCTGTCGTAAGCACCAGTTTGGCGGTGCCCGATGTTAACGCTCCGGGACTGCCCGAACCTACCAGTACAACGGGGTCTGTCGGCTGGTCGGTAGTCAACCGTTGATCTATCAGCGACGCGCCAATCGATACCGCATCCAGCAAAAAGACACAAGCTAAAAATCCTGCTATCTGTGACACGCTAAAACGATCTGTGCGCTTCGCGGTATCACACTGCTTCTTTCTGTGCATACGCTTGTCCCTCCCCTTGCAGCCAATCGTTGTACCCTTTTAGATTCTCTGGATCAGCATAAAAACGCTCCATTGCAGTTAGCAGCGTACAGCTCAATATATCAAGCTGTATTTTTGGGATGCTGTGCTCGATACTGTGAGCCATCGTGCTGTCCTCCTTTACCGATCAATCCGCTTTTTCTGTTCGAGGCGGTCCAGTGCGCTGACGATGCGCCGCCGGGTTTGTTCATTTCCGCCCCGCTTTTTGTGCAACACACTTGACAGGTATGTGTTCGCGATCCCCGCCTCATTGGCAAGCTCAATCCCGGTTATTCCCGCCATGTGCATGCGCCCAACGACCTCCGCGGTCCAGTCCAATTGCAATTTTCACACCTCCAGTTCAATTATTTTTGTAAAAGAGTTGAAATGTTTGAACACATATGCTATGATATAGACGCTAACCAATATCAAAGCCAAGGATGCGGCTCCCGGGAGCGGGGGTCTGTTTCCTTGTGCGGTTCAAATATTTGCTCTACGCCAGTTAGTATAGAACAAATATTTGAACTTGTCAATAGCTTTTGAACAAATATTTGAACTTTTTGGAGGCCACTATGTTTTACGAGATCTACAAACAGCTTTGCGCGGATAAAAACATCTCCACCACAAAAGCAAGCACCGAGATCGGTATCAGCCGAGGGAGCGTGGCGTACTGGAAAAAGCAATACATGGCTGGCAAAGACGCGAAGCCCGATTCGTACACCGCGGGAAAAATTGCGGATTATTTTGGCGTGTCTGTTGACTACCTGCTTGGGCGTACTGATGATCCGATTGACTATGACAAAGACGGTGTTGCGTTAGCGGATATCCCACTTACATATGTAGAAGCAGCAAACGGCGATATGCGAAAAGCGCGAGCTATTATGCTGGCAGCGGAGCGCGATGCGCAAAAAGAGGCTGCTGCGCATCACAATCCGCGTTTTTCGCAGCAGGACGAGGCTTTAATTTTTGCGTTATGGGGTGACGCGGAAGACGTGGATGAAAAGGATTTGGAGGACGTAAAGCGTTTTGCGGCGTTTGTTAGAGCGCGAAAGGACAACAAATGACAACTAATGATCTGTACGGTGTAGCCGAACAGGAGTGCGTTGAGATCACGCCCTATCGGTTACAGAAACGTGATGCCTTATCGTTGATAGACGAAGATGGTAGATGTTACATCGCTATCGATCCAACTAAAATCACATCGGCGGCTGACGAGAAAACAAAGATTGCACATGAATTGGGGCACTGCGTAACCGGGTCTTTTTACAACGTGTATGCGTCTTGCGATTTCCGGCAGCGGCACGAGGCGCGTGCCGACAAGTGGGCCATAAAGCGACTGCTGCCGGAGGACGAACTACACGACGCCGTCGCAAACGGCCACACCGAGCTGTGGGAGCTGGCAGACGTTTTTGATGTTACGGTAGATCTCGTTCGCAAAGCGGTGAGCTGGTACAAATACGGAAATTTATATTCCGTTTGAAATTTTGAAAAGGGGTAGATAAACATGAAAAACAAGTTTTTAATCATTGCGGTTGCTGCCATCATCGGAGCGTCGTGTTGCGCTTGCTCGTCTGCGTCAGACGAAGGCCAAAGCTCCAAACCAAACAGCGCCAGTAGCCAAAGTGCTGGCGATTCCAACAAAGCCGAAGAGCTTGGCGTAGGTGAAGAATGGGTTGTTGATGGCCAATGGTCCCTTGTTATTAACTCGGTCAGCGAAACAGACGAGCGAAACGAGTTTGCCGAGTCAAAGCCTAAGGCGGTATATGTCATCGACTACACCTACAAAAATATTGGATACAAAGACGCTTCTGGCCTTATGGACGGCCTGTTTTTTAGCATGGATGAGGGCATTGTCGACAACGCCGGAGTAGTAGGATACAGCTATCCGGGTGATGTCACGAACCCCCCAAAAGAAACGCCGATCGGTGCAAGTTGCAACGCCCAAAGCACTATTGGTGTTGACAACGCTGGCGCGTTCAAAATTACAGTGACTGCGTACGATAGCGAATCGAACAAACAATCCGTAACGTTTGCGGTCCCGAATCCCCAAAAATAAAGCTCTCCGAAATAATCGGAGAGCCAAATAGGTGATATGTAATATGTCTGTAGATATTAAATGGGCCATCCCACAAACCGGATCGCAAGCGACAACAGAGGGCGACCTTGCTGCGGTGTACACTCGATACTCGAGCCACAATCAAGGTGAACAATCCATCGAGGGGCAGCTTGCAGCAGCGCAGAGGTATGCAGCAGAGCACGGATATACCATTGTGCGCGAATACACAGACCGTGCAAAATCCGGACGGACAGATGACCGGGAAGCATTCCAACAGATGCTGCGAGACACAGCCAAGAAACAATTTAGCGTTATCATCCTGTGGAAGGTAGACCGATTTGGTCGTAACCGCGAGGAAATTGCTATAAACAAAATGAAGTGCCGTAAAAACGGTGTCCGCGTTGAATACGTTGCTGAGCAAATACCGGACTCGCCTGAAGGTGTAATATTGGAGAGCGTTTTGGAGGGCTTTGCAGAGTATTACAGCTTACAGTTAAGTCAAAATATCCGTCGAGGGCTTGCGAAGAGCGCCGAAAAGTGTAAGGTTACCGGCGGTAACCGCCCACTGGGATACAAGACCGGACCAGACAAAGAGTTTCTAATTGATGAGGACAACGCACCTACCGTTAAGCTGATATTCGATATGTATGCTAAGGGGGCGACAGTTAAAGAAATCGTTGACCATCTAAACCAAAAAGGTTTGCGGACATTGACTGGCAAGGCGTTCACGAAAAATAGCCTACACACAGTGCTAAAGAACGAGAAGTATCGTGGGGTGTACACATACAAAGACATACGCGTAGAAGGCGGTGTCCCGAGAATTGTTGATGATGACACTTGGTATAAAGTGCAGGAGATGCTGAAGATTAACAAACGCGCGCCGGCTAAGACTTGGACACGTGCAGACTATATACTGACAGACAAGCTATTTTGCGGGAAGTGCGGCGGTGTCATGTTTGGCGAATGCGGCACAAGCAGGACGGGTGTACGGCATAACTATTACACCTGTTCCAACAGGAAGAAACACCACACCTGCGATAAAAAGGCCGTCCGACAAGAGGATATCGAGGACTTGGTTATTAAAGCCACATGCAACATATTCCGCGACAAGGAATTGCTCGACGCTATCATCGAAAACACATGGCAATACTACCTTGCGCAAAGCGATAATCAGGCAGAGCTAAAAGGGCTAACCAAACAACTGAATCAAACCGAACTGGCGATTAAAAACCTGCTCAGGGCGATTGAGGCAGGAATCCTAACAGAGGACACTAAAGCACGCATGGACGAACTGACGGCGCAAAAAGCAGAATTAAAAGCGGCAATTGCCGACCTGCAGCTTGCGCGCGGATTCCATCTACAAAAAAGTCACATTGCATATTATCTTACAAAGCTGTGTGATGCCAACTATAAAGATCGAGACGTGCAAAAGCGGTTAATCCAAACATTTGTAAACGCTATCTTTGTTTTTGACGATCATCTAAAGATTACGTTCAATTTTAGTGGCGATAAAAACACCGTCACACTTAGCACAGTGCAGGATGCCGAAAGCGGAAATGTGTTCGGACACCGTGCGTTATGCTCCACCAAAATCGGCAAGCATCTTACGATGCTTGCCGATTTTATTTTACTGTTCTCTGTTCAGAGAAAATTTTATGTAAACTCGTTTTCGACGCTTGATAAAAACCCGCGGAGCAACAGTGCTGTTATCGTTAGAAATTTCTGCTTTTTTTCGACAAATTACGCATTTGGTGCTTGCATTCAACCATTGTGTGAAGTAAAATAAAAAAGAATAAGCGTCATTCCGGGCGGGGGCTTATGCTGTTTTTCCATTGCATGGCCTCCGTCCTTACGTTATATTACATTGCTCTATCCCCCACCTTTTATCGGACGGAGGTTTCCGCATGAACAAGCACCTGTCACAGGAAGAGAAAAATGCGCTGGCATCGGAATTTGCCTATCATGGTCAAAAATCCGGCATCATCGGCGGATACTGTGAAGCGGATTTTCCGCTGTATTACGCCAACGAGGAAATGGCGGCTATGCTCGGTTATGGCAGTGTGGACGAGCTTGCCGATGCCATCGGCGGCAAGGTGGCGGGCACCATTCACCCCGACGATATGCTGCAGGTAGAGCAGGACTTGGGCGGGCGTTTTTACGAGGGCATGACCTACGAAACGACCTATCGCATGCCGCGGAAAGACGGCTCGTGGTTTTGGACGGTGGACAAGGGCAAGGTGATCCGTGCCGAGGATGGGCGGCTGGCGATCCTCAGCATTTGCACCGATATGAGCGACTTTTTACAGCGGCAAAAAGAGCTGGAAGCCAAAAACAAGGTATCGGATTATCTGTTCAAAAATCTGCCGGGCGGCTATGTCCGCTGCTCCACGGATGAGGATTTTTCTCTGCTTTATATCAGCGAGCGATTTTTGGAGATTCTCGGATGGACAGAGCAAGAGATTCGCACAAAATTTGACAACAAGTTTATAAATCTGGTGCATCCGGATGACCGGCTGAATTTGCAAAAATATACCAATTTGGTTCTTGACAGCGAGATAGATACGCCGCTTGAAAACGCCACTTACCGGCTGTTGGGAAAAGACGGCTATCACTGGATTCTGGATGCCACGGTAAAGGTGTCAGCTTCCGGTCAGACATTTTTGCAATGCATTATTTCGGATATCAACCAGTTTATTTCTGAAAAAAATCAGCGGGAAATCCAGTTGCAGCGTTCGCTTGCCGCTTCCGAAGAGCGGTACGAGATCATCAACGCATTGGGAAACATTTATCAGGAGCTCAGCGTGGTGGATCTGAATGCTCAAACCTATACCATTGTTTCGGGATATGGCGCATCGCACCAGTATCAAGGGCGTGTCGGGTCGCTGAGCGAGCTGCAGCAATTTATTTTGGAGCAGATCATTGTGCCGGAGCAGGTAGAGGACGCCAAGGCGTTTCTGGATTTTTCCACCGCGTCGGATCGTTTGGGCAACAAGCCCTATATCGCTCACGAATTACAAGGGCAAAACCACACATGGTATTTGGTAAGCTTGATCGTGAAAAGCCGGGATACGGACGGCAACATTACACATCTGATTCTGGCGGTGCGCAACATCGACAATCAAAAAGCCCGCGAATCTGCCTACCAGAAAATCTTGAGGATGCTGCGACAAACGCCCGCCGGGCGAACGAAGCCAAAACCAATTTTCTCCGCCGCATGAGCCACGACATCCGCACCCCGCTCAACGGAATCATTGGGCTTTTGAAAATCAACGAAACCCATTTTGATGATAAAGAGCTGGTGCGGGAGAACCAGAAAAAGATGGAGGTTGCAGCCAACCATCTGTTGTCGCTCATCAACGATGTGCTGCAGATGAGCAAGCTGGAGGACGGTAGCGCGGTGTTGACGCACGAATTCATCAGCTTGGTGGATTTGACACAGGATATTGTCAATATTATCATCGGGCGCGCGGTGGAGGCGGGCATTGAATGGGATTATGAAAAAGGCAAATCTGTCATCCCCTACCCCTATATTTACGGCAGCCCGGTGCATTTGCGGCAGATATTTTTGAATATTTACGGAAACTGCATCAAGTACAACCGCCCCGGCGGAAAGATCGTCACCATTGTGGATACGCTGGGAGAATGTGACGGTGTTTGTACCTATCGCTGGACCATCACCGACACCGGCATCGGCATGAGCGAAGAGTTTTTGAACCATATTTTTGAACCGTTTGCCCAGGAAAAGAGTGATGCCCGCAGCGCTTATCAGGGCACCGGTCTTGGTATGTCCATCGTCAAAGGGCTGCTGGACCAAATGGGCGGCACCATCTCCATCACCAGTGAGGTGGGCGTCGGTTCCACCTTTGTGATTGCCATTCCCTTTGAGATTGCTCCGCCGCCTACCGAAGTATCGGTGCTGCCGGTTGCAGCCGAACACAGCCTTCGCGGGCTGCATCTGATGCTGGCCGAGGATAATGATTTGAACGCCGAGATCGCCCAGACGCTGTTGGAGGACGAGGGCGCCGCTGTCACCATTGTGGGCGACGGAAAACAGGCGGTGGAGCTGTTCGCCCAAAGTGCCCCCGGAACCTTTGATGCGATCCTCATGGACATGATGATGCCGGTGATGGACGGCTTGGCGGCGACGAGAACCATTCGCGCGCTGGAGCATCCCGATGCAAAAAGCATCCCGATCATTGCCATGACAGCCAACGCGTTTAAGGAGGATGCCGACAAATGTCTGGCAGCCAGCATGAACGCCCATCTGGCAAAGCCGCTGGACATCCGCAAGGTCACGACCACCATTGCGCGGCTGTGCTATACAACAGACACACATTAACAACTCCTATATTGCCAAAAAGGGCTGACAGAACATTCTGTCAGCCCTTTTGGGATGCTGTATTCGGTTTTTCGATCGGCGGTTACAGCTCGAACAGCGGCGCCCACATCGGTGTGTTATGCATCGACATAAACTCGTCCCCTGCCACCACAATGTGATCCAGCAGCGCGATACCCGCCGGTGACAGCACCTTGCGCAACTGCTGGGTGGTCGCCACATCCTCACGCGAGGGGACGGCGCTGCCGCCCGGGTGGTTGTGCGCCAGCACCACCGCCGTAGCGTTGTGGCGCAGCGCCGTTTGCAAAATCAAACGGGTGTTGATCTGGGCCGCGTTGACGCTGCCCTCGGTCACAATGCCGGCGTGGCGCACCCGATAGCGGCTGTCCATACAGATCAGCAGCACCGCTTCGTGCTCCAGTCCGGCGAAAAACGGCACCGCATATTCGCCCATACGCTGGTAGCTTTTCAGCACCGTTTCCGCCTGTTGCTGATCCTTGGCGTATTCGCGCGCCAGCTGCTTGCAAAAGCAGATCAGCACCGCTGCGTTTTCCGACATACCGGGGATGCGGCACAGCTCCTCATACGGCGCGTCCAGCACGCCGGACAGCGAGCCGAACGCCTCCATCAGGCGGTGCGCCAGCTCGTTGGTGTCGCGGCGTGGAATGCCGAAGAACAGCAGCATTTCCACGATCTGGTGCCGTTCAAAATGCGACAGCCCCTCCTGCAAAAAGCGCTGCTTGACCCGCTGGCGGTGTCCTGCGTGCACCGGCTGATCCATGCCGTTTTCCTCCCCCGCTGTTGCTTATTTCCGGCTGCCGGGTTTATAGGGAGCCGGTGCCCCCGCTTTGCACAGCGGGCATTCGTCCGCTTCCCACGATTCGACATCCAGCGAGATCACCGCATGGAACGGCACACCGAAATCGATCTTGCCGCCGGTGCGATCCACGATGGAGCCAACGCCCACCACTTCGCCGCCGGCCGCTTTGACCAGATCCATCACCTCGCGCACCGAACCGCCGGTGGTGATAACATCCTCCACCAGCAGCACTTTTTGACCCGGCTGCACCGCAAAGCCGCGGCGCAGCGTCATGGCGCCGTTTTCCCGCTCGGCAAAGAAGTTTTCGCAGCCCAGCGCACGGCTGACTTCATACGCCATCTGCACCGCGCCCATGGCGGGGCCGATGACCACTTCCACACCGTCGTTGCGATAATAATCCGCCAGCGCCGCGCACAGCTCCTCGCTGTAGCGGGTGTTGCGGAAAATTTTGGCGCATTGCAGATAGCGGTTGGAATGGCGACCGGAGGTGAGCAGGAAGTGACCCTCCAGCAGCACACCGGCTTCTTTGAAAATCTCCAGAACGCGTTCTTTGGAAATCATATCGGTTTTCTCCTTTATTCTGTAAATTTCGATGGTTCGAAAAGAGTATATCACATTTTTTATCATTTGAAAAGGGGCGGCGATATGGTATAATACCACTATATTTCATTTTTTAACAGAAAGGCGAATCGCCATGCAGCTTTTGACCATTCAAAAAAACGACGCGGGACAGCGGATCGACAAGTTTTTGCAAAAAACCTTTCGGCAGTTTCCGGTGTCGATGATGTACAAATACATCCGCCAGAAGGATATTAAGATCAACGGCAAGCGCTGCACCATCTCCACCCGCCTGTGCGAGGGAGATCAGGTGGCGCTGTATGTGAAGGACGAGTTTTTGACGCGGGAAGCACCGGTATACGATTTTCTGCACGCGTCCACCCAGCTGGACATTTTGTACGAGGACGACAACCTGATGCTGCTTAACAAAAAGGCGGGGGTGCTGGTGCACCCCGACAAGCACGAATACGCCGACACGCTGTTGTTTCGCATCCAGCGATATTTATACGAAAAAGGCGAATACGACCCCGCGCAGGAAAACAGCTTTACCCCCGCGCTGGTCAACCGCATCGACCGCAACACCAGCGGCATCGTGATCGCTGCCAAAACGGCGGCGGCGCTGCGGATCCTTAACCAAAAGCTCAAGGATCGGGAAATCCAGAAATACTACCTGTGCATTGTACACGGCACGCCACAGCCGCCGCACGCGGTGTTGAAGGGTTATCTGCAAAAGGACGAGGCGCGCAATCAGGTGACGGTGCTGACCCATCCGGTGCCGGGCGGGCGCACCATTTTGACCGAATACACGGTGCTCGAGCAAAAAAACGGCCTGTCGCTGCTGGAGGTGCATCTGCTGACCGGGCGCACCCACCAGATCCGGGCGCATCTGGCATCCATCGGGCATCCGTTGCTGGGGGACGGCAAATACGGCACCAACGCGCTGAATAAGGGCACCGGCTTTCACAAGCAGGCGCTGTGCTCCTATAAGCTGGTGTTCGCGTTTACCACCCCGGCAGAGGAGCTGGAATATCTGAACGGGCGCGCATTTGCGCTGCCCCATGTCTGGTTTGCGGACGAGTTCCGCGCCGGCAAGATTCACAAGTAAGGAGGAACCGCTATGCTGCAACTGGTGTTGGGGCGTTCCGGCTTTGGCAAAACCCACTGGATTCACGCGCAGGTGGCGGATTGGGCACGCAGCGCGGAGGGTCCGCTGTATCTGTTGGTGCCCGAACAATTTTCGTTTGAAACCGAGCGCGCGCTGCTGCAGCAGTTGGGCGCAGTGCTCGCCAATCGGGTGCAGGTCATCAGCTTTTCGCGGTTGGCGGAAACGCTGTGCCCGCCCGCGGGCGGCAAGCGCATGGACGACACGGTGCGCACGCTGTTGATGAGTGAAGCGCTGACCGCCTGTGCCGACCAGCTGACGCTGTATCGGCGGCACACGGCGGATGCGGATTACATCCGCTGTCTGTTGTCGCTGCTGACCGAATGCAAGCAAAGCAGCATTTCCGCCGAACAGCTGGCGCAAACCGCCGCCGGGTTGCCGGACAGCGCGCTAAAGCACAAAACCGAAGAGCTTGGCTGCATCCTCGCCGCTTACGATGCACTGGTGGGACAGGCTTACAGCGATCCGCTGGACGATTTGTCCACGCTGACACGGCATTTGCAAGTCCATCCCCTACCTCCACAGACGCGGGTGGCGGTGGATTCGTTCAACGGCTTTACCCAGCAGGAGCTGGCGGTGCTGCAGCAGCTGATCGCGCAAAGTGAACAGGTGACGGTAGCGCTGTGCACCGATACGCTGGAACCCACGCCGGACAGCGGGTCACCGTTTGATCCGGTGACCCGCACCGCTAACCGGCTGGTGCGCATGGCGCAGGAAGCGTATGTGAAAGTGGCGGCACCGGTGGTGTTGACCGAGCGGCGCCGCACGACTGATCCGGCGCTGAACGCGGTGGAGCAACAGCTGTTTGTTCCGGCGGCACAGCCGCTGGATGCCGCGACCGAGGCGGTGACGCTGTTGAGTGCCGATGATATCTATGCCGAATGTGACGCGGTGGCGCGGCTGATCCGGCGGCAGGTGCGCTGCGGCGGCGGACACTGGCGGGATTTTTCCATTGTGGTACGCCAGCTGACGGATTACCGCGGGGTGCTGGATGTCGCGCTGGACAAACAGGGCGTGGCATATTATCTGGACAGCCGCGAAAATGTGATGACCGATTCGCTGTTTTCGCTGACCACTGCTGCGCTGCAAGTGGCGGGTGGCGAATGGAGCAGCGAGCTGCTATTGCGCATCGCTAAAACCGGGCTGGTGGGCTTATCCGCCCACTCGGTGGCGCTGCTGGAGAACTACGCGTTCACCTGGCGGGTGACCGGCAGCGGGTGGCGGCGGGAATGGGCCGACCATCCGGACGGGCTGTCGGTGCAATTTGACGAGCAAAGCCGCGACCGGCTGCATTATCTCAATTTGCTGCGTCAGCGGCTGATCGCGCCACTGGAAACGCTGGCGGGGATGTTGCGTCGCGCACCCGCGCTGACCGGTGAGGAATTTGCCCGCGCGGTGTATAGCTATCTGCTGAACGCGCGCGCCGATCGGATGCTGCGGCTGCAGGCGCGGCACTGGCAACAGGCAGGCGAAGAGGCGCTCGCCGAACGGCAGTCGCGGTTGTGGCCGCTGCTGATCGGGCTGCTGGACACCTTTGCCCACACGCTGCCCCATCCGCTGCCCGCCGAACGGCTGATCGAGCTGTTCCGGCTGGTGGTATCCGCCACCGATTTGGGCGATATTCCGCAAACGCTGGATGCGGTGCAGATCGGCAGCGCCGACCGGATGCGGTTTGCCGCGCCGCGCACGGTGTTTGTGCTGGGCGCCAACGAAGGGGTGTTCCCCGCGTATCCCGCCGGCGGCAATTTGTGGAGCACCGCCGACCGGCAGCAGTTGATCGAAGCGGGACTGCCGCTGAACGACAGTGGCGACGACGCGATTTTGGAAGAGCGGCTGTATGCGTATCAGGCGCTGGCCGCTCCCTCGGACAAGCTCATCATCAGCTATCTGCGGGGCAACGCAGCGGGCGAAACGCTGCTGCCCTCCAGCATGGTGGAAAATGTGCAGCAAATTCTGCCCCGCTGCGTCCGGTTGGACACCGCCGATATGGCGGATTATGTGGAATCGGGGCGCGATGCGTTGGAGCAGGCGGCGCGCGGATGGCGTCAGCCGGATCCGCTGGTTGCCTCGCTGAAGCAGGCGCTCGCAAAGCAAGAGGAAGCCCGCCAACCGATGGCGCTGTTGCAGCGCGCGGCGGATCAGCGCCCGGCAGCATTTGCGAATTCTACGGCGGCACGCCGCTTTTTCGGCGACGATATGCGACTGTCTCCCTCGCGGGTGGAGAAATATCACCAGTGCCGTTTTGCGTATTTTTGCCAGTACGGCTTGCAGGTGCGCCCGCGCCGCGCCGCTGATCTGGATGCGATGGAATTCGGTACACTGGCGCATTATGTGATGGAGCAGTTGCTGCCCGGTTATACGGCGCAGGGGTTTGAACACATTACCCAAAAACAGATCGCCGCCGACACCGACCGGGTGGTGGACGGCTATGTACAGGAATATATGGGCGGCACCGACGGCAAAACCCACCGCTTTTTGTATTTGCTGGAGCGGCTGAAGGTCGTCTGCCGCCAGCTGATGAAGCAGGTGGTGCGCGAGCTGCGCCAAAGCCAGTTTGTACCCACCGATTTTGAACTGGAGATCGGGCAGCTGTCCGGCGACGATGTACCGCGGGTGCCGTCGGTGGTGCTGACACTGCCGGATGGTGCCCGGATCCGGGTGCAGGGCAAGGTGGATCGGGTGGATGTGTACCGCCAAAACGATATATCGTATGTCCGCATCATCGACTACAAAACCGGACAAAAGCAATTTCGCCTGTCGGATGTGGTGGCGGGCATCAATTTGCAGATGCTGATCTACATCATGTCCATTTGGCAAAACGGCGGCGCGCGGTATGGTCAGGTGCAGCCCGCGGGGCTGTTGTATCTGCCCGCCAAGCTGCCGGTGCTGAAAGTAGATCGCTGCGCCGACGGCGACGCGTTGGAGCGCGCCGACATCCGCGCTATGCGGATGAACGGGCTGCTGCTGGATCATCCCGACATTGTGCGGGCAATGGAGGCGGACGGTGCGGGGCTGTTTGTGCCCGCGCGGATCAACGCCAAGGGTGAGCTGTCGCACGACGCAAGTGTGGCATCGCTGGCGCAGTTCGGGCAACTGAAAAAGCGGGTGGACAAGCTGTTGACCGATATGGCGGAAACGCTGCGGCGCGGCGATATTGCCGCGGTACCCGCCTGCGGCGCGGTGGAGGCGTGCACTTATTGCGAATACCGGGCGGTGTGCGAATTTGAACCGGGCGACCCGGTGCGGTTTATCGCCCAGCAGGATGCCGCCACCGTATGGAAAGAGCTCGCCGCCGAGCAGGAGCAGGAGGAACAGCATGAGTAGACAATGGACGCCGGAGCAACGGCATTGTATTGATGCGCGCGGCGGCACCGTGTTGGTGTCGGCGGCCGCCGGATCGGGCAAAACCACTGTACTGGTGGAGCGGGTGATCCGGCGCATCACCGATGAACAGCATCCGGTAGACGCCGACCGGCTGTTGGTGGTAACCTTTACCAAAGCCGCCGCTGCCGAGATGAAGCAGCGGCTGGGCAAGGCGCTCGCCGAACAAATGGCGGCGCACCCGCACGACCGGCGGCTGCAGCGGCAGCAGATGCTGCTGCCCCGCGCCCATATCAGCACGGTGCACAGCTTTTGTTCGGCGTTGCTGCGGGAAAATTTTCATTTGCTGGATATTTCGCCCCAATTCAAGGTGGCGGAGGACGCCGACGTGCGCACCATGCAGCAGGAGGCGCTTGCCGAGGTGATGGAGGCTGCCTACGAAGCCCGCGACCCCGCGTTTTTGGCGCTTGCCGAGCTGCTTTCGGGCGGACGCGATGACCGCAAGCTGACCGAAGCGGTGCTGCGGCTGTATACCTTTATCCAATCGCACCCCTTCCCCAACGACTGGCTGCAGGCGCAGGAGGCACTTTATGCCACCAACGCCCCGATTGCGAACACCACATGGGGACAAACGGTACGGCGGTATGTGTCCGGCACGCTGCACCACGGCGTAGCAATGCTGCGCAAAGCGTGGAGCATGGCGACATCCGAAGAGCAAATGGCTGCCGCCTATGCCGGACCGCTGCTCGCCGATTGCCAGCAGCTGGAAATACTGGCTGACAATTTTGATACCGAGGACAACTGGGATGACGCCATCGATATGCTGGAGCAGTTCACCTTCAACCGGCTGGGCAGCTTGCGCCAGTATCCGGACGAGCTGTTCAAAAAGCGGGTGACCGGGCTGCGCGACGAGGTGAAAAAGCAGCTGGCCGCGCTGCCCGCGCTGTTTTGCGGCAGCGAAGCCGAATGCCGCGAGGATATTGCCGTGCTGCGCCAGCCGGTGACGGCGCTGTGCGCGCTGGTGCGGCAATTCAGCGACACATACGAACAGAAAAAAGCCGCCAAGCATTGGGTGGATTTCAACGATTTGGAACATTTGACGCTGCGGCTGCTGCTCGACCGGCAGGAAAACGGCACCGTGCGTCGCACCCCGCTGGCACAGGAGCTGGCACAGCAGTTTGAAGAGGTGTTGGTGGACGAATATCAGGACACCAACGCCGCGCAGGATGCGCTGTTCCGCGCGATCTCGCGGGACGAGCAAAACCTGTTTATGGTGGGCGATGTCAAACAGAGCATCTACGGCTTTCGCCAGGCGATGCCGGATATTTTCCTCGCGCGGCAAAAGGCGTATGCCGATTATGACGGCGAGCATTTTCCGGCGACCATCACGCTGGGGCACAATTTCCGCAGCCGCGACACCGTGACCGACAGCGTCAACTTTGTGTTTTCCCAGCTGATGAGCGAACAGCTGGGGGGACTAACCTACGACGAGCACCACGCACTGATCCCCGCCGCCAGCTATCCGGAAAGCCCCGCATTTGACACCGCGTTTTATGTGATCGACGATGCGCGGCGGGAGGATCTGGACTCCAAGGACGCTGCCGAGGCGCGGCTGATCGCCGCCCGCATCCGCGAATGGATGAGCACCATGACCATCACCGACCACGGCGAAACGCGCCCGGCGCGGTATGGCGATTTCTGCATTTTGCTGCGCAGCAAATCCACCCACGCGGCGGTGTATGCGGACGAGCTTGGCCGCTGCGGAATCCCCGCGTGGACCGCCAGCTCCGGCGGCTTTTTCGCCACGCCGGAGATCGGCACCGCGCTGTCGCTGCTGCGACTGGTTGACAACCCGATGCGGGATGTACCGCTGCTGGCGGTGATGATGTCGCCGGTGGGCGGTTTTCTTCCGGATGATCTCGCCGCCATTCGCACCGGACGCACCAAAGCGCCGTTGTATGTAGCGCTGCGGGAATATGCCCGCCGGCAGGAGGACCCGCTGGCGGTGCGCTGCGATGCGTTTTTGCAGCAGATGGAGGGCTATCGCCGCTTGGCGGCGAGCGTGCCCGCCGACCAATTGATTCACCGGCTGTTCACCGAAACCGGCTTGGAGGGTTGCTTTAGCGTGCGTCCCCACGGCGAGCAGCGGGTTGCGAACCTGCGGCTGCTGCACGAATACGCCCGCCGGTTTGAGCAAGGGCGGTTTCGCGGATTGTCCGCGTTTGTCCGTTATCTTGACCGGTTGGAGGAGCAGCAAATGGATCTTGCGCCGGCTTCCACCCTGTCGGAACACGCGGATGTGGTGCGGATCATCAGTATTCATCATTCCAAAGGACTGGAATTTCCGGTGGTATTTCTCGCCGGGCTGGGGCACCAGTTTAACACCGAATCCACCAAAGGCGATCTGCTGATGCAGGCATCGCAGGGGATTGGACTGATGCGCCGCGATCCCGACACCCGCAAGCAGTTTAACACGCTGCCGCGGCAGGCGGTGGCGCTGTCCATCCGTCAGGCGGAACGCGCCGAGGAGCTGCGGGTGTTGTACGTGGCGATGACCCGTGCCAAAGAAAAGCTGTGTCTGGTCATGACGGCGCGCGATCCGCAAGCCGCGCTGACCAAGCACGCCGCCACGCTGGATAACGAACCGACCTTACCCGCCCACACGCTGCTCAGCGCCGGCAGTATGGGCGATTGGCTGATGATGGCGGCGCTGCGCCATCCCTCCGGCGGCTTTTTCCGCAAGCTGGCAGGCGAAGAGGCGCTGTCGCCGCTGCCCGCCGCCACCACATGGCAAATGGAGATCGTCCCCTCGCCCGCCCCGGCGCAGGCGGAAGAGTCATCGTCCAGTGTGCCGGCTGATCCGGCACTGGTGGAGGAAATCGACCGCCGCATCGGGTACCAATATCCCTTTGCGGCGCTGACGGAGGTACCTTCCAAGCTGGCGGCATCAGCGCTGTCGCATCGGGCACTGGCGGTGGACCATATTGCCGAGCAGCGCCCGGCGTTTTGGGAAAAGCAGCCGCTGTCCGCCGCCGAGCGCGGCACCGCGATGCACGCATTTATGGAGCACGCCGATTTCGGGCGGGCGCGCACGGATCTGCGGCAGGAGGCGGATCGACTGTTGAACGCCGGTGTCCTGAACGCCGACCAGCGGGCGGCGCTGCGGCTGCCGCTGCTGGGGCGGTTCTTTGACAGCGAGCTATGCGCGCGGATGCTGCGCTCGCCCCGCTGGCTGCGGGAGCAACACTTCACGGTGGATATGCCGCTGTCCTTTTTCGGGTATGACACGCCGCCGGACAGCACCGACGAGCGCATTGTGGTGCAGGGCATCGCCGACAGCGTGTTTGAAGAGGACGGGCAGCTGGTGATCGTGGATTACAAAACCGACCGTGTGCAAACCGACGACGAGCTGGTGCAGCGGTACCGCGAGCAGCTGCGCATTTACAAACAGGCGTTGGAGCAAACGCTGTCCTGTCCGGTGGGCGAATGCTGGCTGTATTCGTTCGCGCTGGGGCGCGCGGTACACTGTGATGTGTAAATTCGACCGGCATAAAGATTTGTGGCAAATTTTCGTTGTTATATTTCACAAATCGGCAGTTTTCGCTTGACTTTTCGACTGACTGCTCCTATAATCAAAAGGTGTTTTGCCATTTAATGGCACCATTTTGTATGACCCCTCTCTATGTCGGCTGTATGGGCGGTATAGAGAAACCGATATATGACCATATTCTGTGGCGCCCGGTGACACTTTTGTTATCAAAAAGTCACCCTGCTGTTATATGGCGGAGGTATACTGGGCTCATCGACCGTGAAAAGGAGCGGTATCATGAAAAAGCGTTTATCGGTGGTGATTCCCGCTTATAACGAGGAAGGAATCATCACCCAAACTATTGCGACCATCTCGTCTGTTCTCGACAGCGCCGACATTCCGTTTGAGCTGCTGTTTGTGGACGATGGCTCCAGGGATGCCACCTGGCAGCTGATCTGCACCGCTGCGGCGACCGATCCGCGGGTGCGCGGCATCTCGTTTTCGCGCAATTTCGGCAAAGAAGCCGCCATCTTCGCGGGAATGTCCCACGCCAAAGGCGACGGGTGCGTCATCATCGACTGCGATTTGCAGCATCCGCCGGAAAAGATCGTCGAGATGTACCATTTGTGGGAACAGGGGTACGAGGTGATCGAAGCGGTGAAAGCGGATCGCGGCAAGGAATCGGCGATGCACCGGTTGAGCGCCGCCTGTTTTTACAGCCTCATCAGCAAAGCGACCCGCATCGATATGCGGCGCGCGTCCGACTTTAAGCTGCTGGATCGCAAGGCGATGACGGTGCTGCTGAATATGCAGGAAAAGAACGCGTTTTTCCGTGCGCTGTCCTCCTGGGTCGGGTTTAAGACCACGCAGGTGGAATTTGAGGTGCAGGAGCGCACGGTGGGAGCTTCCAAGTGGTCCACCTGGTCGCTGGTGAAATACGCGATCTCCAACGTCACTTCGTTTTCCGCCGCGCCGATGCAGGTGGTCACCATTTTGGGTGCAGTCATGCTGCTGGCGGCGGTGGTGTTTGGCATTGTCGCCATTTGTCAGAAGATCGCGGGCGTGGCGCTGGGCGGATTTACCACGGTGATTTTGCTGATGCTGTTTATCGGCAGCATCACAATGATCAGCCTTGGCATTATCGGCTACTACATCGCCAAAATTTACGACGAGATCAAGGGCCGTCCCCGGTTTATCGTGTCGCATACCTGCGGCGGGGATGACAACAACTAACACAAACGCACGCAACCAGCGTAGAAAAAGCAGGCCATGATCCGCGGATTCTGGCCTGTTTTTGCGCTTGCAAACCAAACGGAGGGTTTCAATTATTATGCCATGGACACAGGGCGAAAGCCCCCTTATCAAGCAACACCGCAAACAGAGCAAACGCCCATATCTGTTCGCGTATACGCTGCTGTTCACCGTCACAGCGCTGCTGGTCTATTCGTTTTACTGGATGGCGGGCAAAAGCTTTATCTGGGTGGTGGACGGTTGGGACCAGCACTTCAAGGCGCTGGTGTATTATTCCCAGTGGCTGCGCGCCGGTGCGCGCAGTTTGCTGGTTGAACACCGGCTGCATTTCCCGACATGGGATTTTGCGTTGGGGCAAGGCGCGGATGTACTGACCACGCTGCACTATTACGCCATCGGCGATCCGCTGAATTTGCTGTCGGCGCTGGTGCCCACCCGCTGGATGGTACATTTTTACGACATCATGATCCTGCTGCGCATTTATCTGTCGGGGTTGTTCTTTTCGTTGTACTGTTTCCAGATGAAAAAGCAAAACGGGATGGCGGTGCTGGCGGGCGCACTGAGCTATGCGTTCTGCGATTTTGTGTTATTCGCCGGGGTGCAGCATCCCTATTTTATCAATCCGATGATGTATCTGCCTCTGCTGCTGATGGGGGTGGAAAAGGTGCTGGCCGGCAAACGACCGTATCTGCTGATCGTGATCGTGGCGGTGGCTGCCGTCAGCAACTTCTACTTCTTCTATGTGCTGGTGTTGCTGACCGTGATGTATGTAGCGGGGCGGCTGATTTCGCTGTATCACGGCGAGTGGCGGCAGATGGGGATGCCGTTGCTGAAGATCGCTGGTGCCTCCGCGCTGGGTGTGATGATGAGCGCGGTACTCTTTTTGCCGGTGGTCGGGGCGTTTTTGTCCGACGCGCGCATCGCGGTGGATCAAAATTCCATCCTGTTCTACCCTCTCCGGCAATACGCCTATATGCCGGCCGAGTTTTTGGCGCACACGGGGGTAAGCGGATACACCTATACGGCGCTGGGTTTTTCGGTGCTCACCTTCCCGGCGGTGATGATGCTGTTCCGCCAAAAGAAAACCAACACGCTGCTTAAAGTGTTTTTTGTGATCGGGATCGGCTGCTTTTTGATTCCTTTTGCCGGCAAGGTGTTCAACGGTTTTTCCTACGCCACCAACCGGTGGTGCTTCGGGCTGGCATTTCTGGTCGCCTACATTCTGGTGACCGTTTGGCCCTCGTTTGTCACCATGGATAAACGCGACTGCCGGTATCTGTTTGTCGGGTTGAGCGTGTATCTGGTCGTGTGTTTGCTGATACGCTATTCCCGCGTGACGCAGGCGTTTATCGTGCTGGGGGTGCTGTTTGCCATGCTGGTGCTGTGGCAGCAGCGCACCAAGCAGGGTGCCGGTTTATCCGACACCGCCATTCAGGTGGTCGCGCTGGCCGCCACGCTGCTCAGTGTGGTCAACAACAGCTTTTGGCTGAACGCCTATTCCGGCAGCAACTACGCCGCCCGGTTTGTGGATCAAAAAGATCTGATGCAAAATTTCAGCGCCACCGCCGAAAACGCGGTCAAAGCGGTCGCAAAGCAGAAAAAAGTCACCGATTTTTATCGCTATACCGGGCACGAGCTGCCTTGGAACACCGATCTCAACCAGCATTTGTCCTCGCTGCAATATTATTGGAGCTTGTCCAGCCCGCAAATTTCCGCTTTTCGGTGGGATATGAATATGCGGGAATATCTGCTGTACCGGTACCACGGGCTGGACGAACGCGCCTCGTTGACCACGCTGGCTTCTACTCGCTTTTTTGTCAAAAAGGAAAAATCGAAGGATATCGTGCCCTACGGCTTTTCCAAAGTGGGCACGCGAGTGGTGAACCGCTCGGCGGTGCAAAATGCGCTGGATGCGTTTGCAGAAGAGCAGGGCACGGATAAGCCCGGCGCTGCCGACACCAAGCGACTCCAGAAAAAGGTAGAAAAGCGCTACACGGTGTATGAAAACGACTACGCGCTGCCGCTGGGGTACACCTACAGCCGCTATCTGCCGCAGGCGGAGTATCAAAAGCTGTCCTCGCTGCAAAAGCAGGAGGCGATGCTGCAGGGTGTGGTGCTGGACAAAGCACCGCAGCATTGCGCATCGGTGCAGCCGCAGCTGACGGCGCAGGAGGTGCCGTTTACGGTTTCCTGCAACAGCAAGGATGTGACACAGCAAGGCAACAGCTTTGTGGTCACCAAAAAGGACAGCTCGATCACCTTGAAGCTGGAGGGATTGTCCGCCAGCGAAACCTATCTCTCGCTGCGCGGGTTGACCTACGCCGGTACGTCGGAATACACGCTGTATAACGATGATGAAACCATCGATCCGCTGAATCGGTACACCCAAACCGATTGGGATCTGCTCCCGTATAACGATCGCAAAAAGCTGAAGGACGATCACTGGTATTGGCACGAGCCGGCTACCCTGAACATCAAAATCTCCGCCGATGGACGCAGCAACACGCTGCCGCTGTCCACCCCCGAATATACCTGGTTCAGTGGGCGACAGGATTTCGATGTAAATCTGGGATACGGCGAAGAAGGAGTGTCCTCCATCAAGATTACCTTCCCCTCGATCGGCATCTACCGGTTCAACACGATGGATGTGGTGTGCCAGCCGATGGACAACTACGTCGATCAGGTGAACACGCTGAAAGAGGATGTGTTGGAGCAGATCAAGGTGGACGGTGATCGGGTATCCGGCAGCATCCAGCTGGACGCTCCGAAGCTGCTGTGCCTGACCATCCCCTACTCCAAGGGATGGAGCGCCACGGTGGACGGTCAACCAGCCGAGCTGCTGTGCGCCAACACGATGTATATGGCGCTGGAGCTGGATGCCGGACAACACACGGTGCAGCTGCACTATCAAACGCCGCTGCTAAACGCCGGCATGGGCGTTACCGCCGTGGGGGTGCTGCTGTTTGTAGCGGTGATCGTCGTCACCGAACACCGCAAACGCCGCGACGCGTAATTACACAAGAGAATTGCCGGGAAGATCCGATGGATTTTCCCGGCAATTTTAATTTCCCCCGGTATACCGCGCGGCGGCGGTGCCAAAACTGGTTGACAAGCAGCGGGTGATGGGGGTATCATCAAATGAGAAAAAGGCAAGGAGGAAGCGGTATGACCGAAGCGGCAATACACGAAAAGGTGCAGGCGCAGCGGGCTTTTTTCGCCACCGGAGCAACACTGGATCTGGCGTTCCGCCGCCGCGCGCTGGACACGCTGCGGCAGGAGCTGATCCGGCGGGAGGCGGCCATCCACGCCGCTATTCGCGCCGATCTCGGCAAAAGCGCGTTTGAAAGCTATATGTGCGAAACCGGGCTGGTGCGCAGCGAGATCACCTATATGCAGCGGCATCTGCGCCGCTTCGTCAAGGAGAAGCGGGTGCGCACCCCGCTGGCGCAGTTTCCCTCCCGCAGCTTTCAAAAACCGTCGCCCTACGGTGTGACGTTGATCGTCAGCCCGTGGAACTATCCGCTGCTGCTGACGCTGGACCCGTTGGTGGACGCGATCGCCGCCGGCAACACCGCCATTCTGAAACCGAGCGCATACTCGCCGCATACCAGCGCGGTGATTGCGGAGATGATCGGCGAGTGCTTTGACCCCGCTTTTGTGACAGTGGTGACCGGCGGGCGCGAGGAAAACGCGCGGCTGTTCCGCGAACGGTTCGACTACATCTTTTTTACCGGCAGTCAGGCGGTGGGGCGCGAGGTGATGCGTCACGCGGCGGAGCATCTGACGCCGGTGACGCTGGAGCTGGGCGGCAAAAGCCCTTGTATCGTGGACAAGACAGCCGACTTGGAGTTGGCGGCGCGGCGCATTGTGTTCGGCAAATTTCTCAACGCCGGGCAAACCTGCGTGGCGCCGGATTATCTGTATTGCGACCGCACCGTCAAGGATGCGCTGGTCGCGGCACTGCAGCGGGAGATCATCCGCCAGTTTGGGGCGGAACCGCTGCAGGATCCCGCCTATGGGCATCTCATCAACCGCAAGCACTTTGACCGTGTGAACGCGTTGATCGACCCGGCGCGGGTGGTTTGCGGCGGGCAAAGCAACCCCGACACCCTTACCATCGCCCCTACCCTGCTGGATGCGATCAGCTTTAACGACGCGGTGATGCAGGAGGAGATTTTCGGACCGGTGCTGCCGGTGTTGACCTTTGACACACTGGACGAGGCGGTGGCGCGGGTGAGCGCGCTGCCGCATCCGCTGGCGCTGTATCTGTTCACCGGCGACAAGCGCGCCGCCCGCATGGTGACGGCTCGCTGCGGCTTTGGGGGCGGATGCATCAACGACACGGTGGTTCATCTAGCGACCAGCCAGATGGGATTTGGCGGCTTTGGCGAAAGCGGTATGGGCGCTTATCACGGCAAGGCGGGGTTCGATACCTTTTCTCACACCAAAAGCATGGTGCAAAAAAGCACCCGGCTGGATCTGCCGATGCGGTACCAGCCGTATACCTCCCGCTACGAAAAGCTGCTGCGGTTTTTCCTGAAATAACCACACCCCAAAAATGAACGCAAAAAAGCGGCTCCGAACATCGGAGCCGCTTTGCTTATGCCTGTAAATAATCCTGCAGGGCGGGCATTTGCGCCTGCATGGTGCGAAAGCCCTGATCGTACAGCGCGCGAATCACCGCGGGGCGACCCTCGGTGCGCTTGCAGTCGATGCTGTCCGGCGCGATCACAAACGCCTTGCCTTCGCGTTCCAGCTGATACAGCTGCTCGTGGCTGCGGTTGTAGATCTCCATGCGGTGTTCCAGCGTGTGCACAAAGGCAGGATAGTCGCGATAGCGGCGGGTCGCCAGCCGCATCCCCGCTTCGCTGGTTTTGCGATAGCCCCGCTCGCGGGTGACCACCACGATCAGCTTGTCGCACCCCGCTTGCAGCGCCTGCTCCACCGGAACCGGATCGGCGATGCCGCCATCCATATACGGCACACCGTCGATCTCCACCGGTTGGAACAGCAGCGGCAGCGCGCAGCTGGCAATCACCTCGCGCAGGCGATGATCCCGCCGGGGAACCGGCAGGTATTCCGCTTTGCCGGTGCGCATATTGGTGACCACCGCAATCACCTCGCCGGGATACGCCGCAAACGCGTCGTAATCAAACGGCAGCCACTTTTCCGGCACCTCGCCAAACACAAACCGAATGTTATAGTAGCTGCGGTTGTGGGGGTTCAGCCAGTGGCGTACCCCCATATACCGCTTGTCGTGCAGATAAGTGGTGCCCAGCTCGATGTTGCGGCCAAACTGCCGCGACGCATAGGAAATGCCGTTGGCGATCCCGGCGGACGCGCCGATCAGATAATCCGCCCAGATCTCCTCCTGCATCAGCTTGTCCATTACCCCACAGGAAAAATAGGTGCGGCTGGCGCCGCCCTCCAACACAAGGCCCAGTTTCATGCTCTCATCCTTTGCTTATCGGTCAATCCCGGCACAGCGCCTCGGCCAGCGCCTCCACCTGGGCGCGGCTGTCGTCGTTCAACGCCGATTTGATGCTGACCACCGGCTCCAGAATCGTGGTGTTTTTGCAGCCCTCCAGCATCTGGCGCATCACCTTCGCCGCCATCGCCGCCCAGCTGCCGTTTTCCATCAAGCCGATGGTGCGGTTTTGGAAATTGCGCTCGGTCAAATGCTCAATAAAGGTGCGCATAAAGGGGAACACATCCGCGTTGTAGGTGGTGGTTGCCAGCACCAGCTTGCCGTAGCGGAACGCATCCTCCACCGCTTCTGCCATATCGTCCCGCGCCAGATCAGTCAGCACCACCTTGGGGCAGCCCTTTTGCTGCAGTGTGTCTGCCAGCAGCTCCGCCGCCTGCTTGGTGTGGCCGTAGACCGAGGTATAGGCGATCACCACGCCCTCGCTTTCCACGCCGTAGGACGACCAGGTGTTGTACAAATTCAGATAATAGGCGAGGTTTTCCTGCAGCACCGGTCCGTGCAGCGGGCAGATGCGCTGAATATCCAGCGCGGCGGCTTTTTTCAGCAGATTCTGCACCTGCACACCGTATTTGCCCACAATGCCGATATAATACCGGCGCGCCTCGCACGCCCAGTCCTCGTCCACATCCAGCGCGCCGAATTTGCCGAACGCATCCGCCGAAAACAGCGTTTTTTCCGCGGCATCATAGGTCACCATCACCTCCGGCCAGTGCACCATCGGTGCGGTCACAAAGGTGAGGGTGCGGTGACCGAGCTCCAGCGTGCTGCCCTCGGTGGCGACGATCTGGCGGTCGGCGTAATCGGTACCGAAGAATTGTTTCATCATGACAAACGCCTTCGCCGTCGCCACAATGCGCGCGTCCGGATACTGGGCGGCGAAGCGGGCGATGTTGGCGGAGTGGTCCGGCTCCATATGCTGCACGATGAGGTAATCCGGCTGACGGTCGCCCAGCACCTGCTGCACATTCTGCAGCCATTCGTTGCCGAAGCGCGCATCCACCGTATCCATCACAGCGATGTGATCGTCCAGAATCACATACGAATTATACGCCATTCCGTTTTCGACAATGTACTGACCCTCGAACAGGTCGATGTCGTGATCGTTCACGCCAACATAGGCGATATCTTTGGTGATAGTCATGATTCATTCCTCCGGAAAATGATTTTGAGAATATTATACGCCGTTTGTGACGTTTCGTAAAGAGTCAATTGCGGATAAAACAAAAAGAGCCTGCCGCAGCAGACTCTTTTTGGAGCGGGCATCAGCCCACCACGGTGTACCCCTGATCCTCCACCGTTTTTTTCAGCACATCGTCCGCCACCGGCGCGCTCAGCGTCAGCACCGCGGTGCCGGTTTCGTGGCTGACCACGGCATTCGATACCTCGGGCAGCTCTTCCAGGCATTTTTTGACCCGTGCTTCGCAATGACCGCACATCATACCTTCGATTTTCAGCGTTTTTTCCATGGTTGTCGTCTCCTTTTTGATCGATTGTTTGTGGTGTTTATCCCGTTTGGTGCTGCGGATGTTGAAGAAGTTCAGCCGCAGCGCATTGGTCACCACGCAGAAGCTGGACAGGCTCATCGCCGCCGCGCCGAACATGGGGTTCAGCTGCCAGCCAAGCAGCGAGATGAACACACCCGCCGCCAGCGGGATGCCAATGATATTGTAGATGAATGCCCAAAACAGGTTTTCGTGGATATTGCGCAAGGTGGCGCGGCTGAGCCGGATGGCTGCCGGCACATCCGACAGACGGCTGTTCATCAGCACCACATCCGCCGCGTCAATCGCGACATCGGTGCCCGCGCCGATCGCAATGCCGATATCCGCACGGGTGAGCGCCGGCGCATCGTTGATGCCGTCGCCCACCATGGCGACCTTGCCCTGTTGCGCCAGCGAGCGGATCACGCTCTCCTTGCCGTCCGGCAGCACCCCGGCAATCACCTCATCCACGCCCGCCTGTGCGCCGATGGCGTCCGCGGTGCGCTGGTTATCGCCGGTCAGCATCACCACGCGGATACCCATATTTTGCAGTTCCCGCACCGCTTGCGGGCTGTCCTGCTTGATAACATCCGCCACCGCGATGATGCCCAGCAGCTGCGCATCCCGGCTGAAGAACAGCGGGGTCTTGCCCTGCTCCGCCAGCCGCTGTGCAGCCTCACGCAGCGTGGGCGGCACGGTGGTTTTGGTGGAGATAAACGCCAGATTGCCCCCCGCGAGCTCGCCGCGCGGATGGCGGGCGGTCAGCCCGTTGCCGGGCAACGCCGCAAAGTCGCTGACCTCCTCGGCAGGCACCCCCGTCTCGTCGGCACGGCGCAGCACCGCTTTCGCCAGCGGATGCTCGCTTTTGCGTTCCAGCGCCGCCGCCAGCGTCAGCAGCTCCTGCTCCTCTACCCCGTCGGCGGGCAGCAGGTCGGTCACAGCGGGTTCGCCACGGGTGATGGTACCGGTTTTATCCAGCGCCACGATCTGCACCTTGCCGGTTTCCTCCAGTGACACCGCCGTTTTGAACAAAATGCCGTGTCGCGCACCCACACCGTTGCCCACCATGATTGCCACCGGTGTTGCCAATCCCAGCGCACAGGGGCAGCTGATAACCAGCACCGAAATGCCGCGCGCCAGCGCAAAGCCAACGCTTTCACCCACTAGCAGCCACACCAGAATGGTGACTGCCGCAATCGCGATCACCACCGGCACAAACACGCCGGACACCTTATCCGCCACCTTGGCGATGGGGGCTTTGGTCGCCGCTGCGTCGCTGACCATGCGGATGATCTGGGACAGAGTGGTATCCTCGCCCACCCGGGTGGCGCGGCAGGTGATAAAGCCGGATTGGTTGATGGTCGCCGCCGAAACCGTATCCCCTACCGCTTTGTCCACCGGCACGCTTTCGCCGGTGAGGGCGGATTCGTCCACCGCACTGCTGCCGTCGATCACCACACCGTCCACCGGAATGTTTTCGCCGGGGCGCACCACAAACACCGCATCCTTTTGCACCTGATCGATAGGAACGGTCTGCTCAACACCGTCCACCAGCAGGGTGGCGGTTTTGGGCGCCAGCTTCATGAGCCCTTTCAGCGCGTCGGTAGTTTTGCCCTTGGAACGCGCCTCCAGCATTTTGCCGACGGTGATGAGCGTCAGGATCATCGCCGCCGATTCAAAATAGAATTCGTGCATATAGTGCATCACACCGGCGGTGTCGCCCGCCACCTGCGCGCCGGTCATGGCGAACAGCGCGTACACGCTGTAGCCGAACGCAGCGGAGGCGCCCAGCGCCACCAGCGTGTCCATATTGGGGGCTTTGTGCCACAGGCTTTGGAACCCGCTGATAAAGAATTTTTGGTTGATCACCATCACGGCGACGGTCAACAGCAGCTGCAGCAGTCCCATCGCCACATGGTTGTTTGCCATAAAGTCGGGCAGCGGCCATCCCCACATCATGTGCCCCATCGACACATACATCAGCACCACTAAAAAGCCGAGCGAGGCGATCAACCGCCGGCGCAGGGCGGGCGTTTGTTTGTCCGCCAGCGCGTCCTCTTCGGCGGCGGGAGCGGCTTTTTCGCCTTTGAGCGAAGCGCCGTAGCCGGCATCCTGCACCGCTTTCACGATATCGCGGGGCGAGGCGGTGCCCTCCACCCCCATCGAATTGGTCAGCAGGCTGACCGAGCAGGTGGTCACACCCGGCACCTTGCCGACCGCCTTTTCCACCCGGGCGCTGCACGCCGCGCAGCTCATCCCGGTCACATTGTATTGTTGCATAGGCTCGCCTCCTATTTCATCAGCTTTTGCAGCGTGTTGACCAGCTCGTCAACGGTTTCGTCCTTACCATCGCGAATATCCCGCGCCACACAGGTTTTGATATGCTCTGCCAGCAGCTCGCGGTTAAAGGCGTTGAGCGCAGCGTTGACCGCCGCCACCTGCACCAGAATATCCGGGCAATAGACGCTTTTTTCCACCATACCGCGAATGCCGCGGATCTGCCCCTCGATCCGGTTGAGCCGGTGGATCAGGCGGGTATATTCTTCGGGTGTGCGCTGCTTGGTCTTGTGGCAGCAGCAACATTTCTCGTCCATAAGCAAACCCTCGCTTTCATTTAGCATACCCCCACGGGGTATATTTGCATTATATACCCCCTCGGGGTATATGTCAAGCGGGTTTTTTGAGAAAAGATGCTTATAGTATGCGCTGTCCCGGGCGCGGCATACGAAAAACCGCCCGAAAGGCGCATACCTTACGGGCGGTGGGCATAGATATATTCTTTAGGCAGGTTCCAGCATAGCGCGAAAAGAGATGGCGCGCGGGGTATCCATTTGCTCAAACTGAATGATATACGCCCCCTTGCTGTCGTCGATCGCCGCCACCGTGCCGCAGCCGAACACCCGGTGGCGCACCCGCTGACCAACGGTAAACGCGTTGGTTTGTTCTTCGTCCGACAAAAAGCGGTCGCTGGCTTCAATCGCCTCCCGCGCCTCGTCCAGCCAGCCCTCGCGCGGGGCGGGGGTGCACAAAAGCAGTTGCGGGTCAATATCCATCAAAAAGCGGGAGGGATAGCGCGCGGAACCGTCCAGATTGCGTCCCTGCGCTTCGGACAGATACAACGCCCGCTGCGCCCGCGTCAACGCCACAAACGCCAGCCGGCGTTCCTCCTCCATACCCGGACGGGTGCGGATTTTGCGGGAGGGGAAAATGCCCTCGTTCATCCCGCACACGAACACATACGGAAATTCCAGCCCTTTGGCGGTGTGTACCGTCATCAACCGCACCCGATCGCGGGTGTCCTCGGCGTCGCGGTTGGTGAACAGCGCCACATGGGCGAGATAATGCTCCAACGTGCTTTCTTCGCCGCAGGAGGTTTCGTATTCATACAACGACTGTTTCAGCTCCGCCAAATTATCCAGCCGTTCCTGGCTGCCCTCGGTGCGCAGCATCCGCTCGTACCCGCTTTCGTCCAGCAGCGCGGACAACAGCTCGGAAATGGGTCGGTCGGCATAATCGGCAAACGATCCGACCAGCCGCACAAAGGCGGCGGCTTTGGTACCTTTGAAGATCTCATCCTCCAGCGTGGCGGTCAGCGCCTGGAACAACGAGCAGTCATGCGTCGCGGCATATTCCTGCAAAAAGCGCATCCGGCGCTGGCCGATGTTGCGCCGCGGCACATTGGCGATACGCGCAAAGGAGAGATCGTCCCGATACGCGATCATCCGCAGATAGGACAGCGCGTCTTTGATCTCGGCGCGACCAAAAAACGGTGCGCCGCTGGAAATGGTATAAGGAATCTTGGCTTGCAGCAGTGCGTCCTCCACCCCGCGGGACACATAGTGGGCGCGATACAGCACCGCCATCTCGCGATACGACACGCCCTCCTCATGCAGTGCGGCGATCTCCTGTGCGATCCAGTGGCACTCCGCTTCGGCGGTGTCGCCATGGAAATACCACACCGGCGCACCATCCGGCAACATCGGGATCAACTGCTTTTTGATGCGATGCACGTTGCGGTCGATCAGCGAGTTCGCTGCCTTCAGAATGGACGGTGTGCTGCGATAGTTTTGCATCATCATGATCGTTTGGGTGGTGGGAAACACCTTATCGAAATCCAGCAGATAGCGTACGCTCGCCCCCCGCCAGGTATAGATGGTCTGGTCGGGGTCACCCACGATAAACAGGTTTTTGTGATAGCCGCACAGCACCCGCATCAGGTCATATTGCGGCTGGTCGATGTCCTGAAACTCGTCGATCATAATATATTCCAGACGCCGCTGCCATTTTTCGCGAATGTCCGGGTGCTGCTTAAAAATATACAGCGAGAATTTGATCAGATCGTTATAATCCAGTCCAAAGCACTTCTTTTGCTGATACAAATAGCCATAGAAGATGATGTCGGCGGGGCTTTCGGCATTCTCGTATTTTTGACGCAGGGTGTCCAGCGACAGGGTGATGAGATCGCGGTAATAATCCGGCTGGTGCACCAGCTTGCGCATTTCGATCATATCCCGCGCCTTGCTGAAGGTCATATCCCGCAGGGTGAGCTGCCGCTCTTCGTAGATAATGGCGAGCATCGCGTCGATATCGGTGTTGTCCAGCACCAGAAAGCTCTTCGGATACTGCACCGCATGGCTGTCCTCTTGCAGCACCGACACGCAAAAGCCGTGGAAGGTGTTGATATAGCCGGTGTCGTTATCCCCTGTCAACCGATGGATACGCTGGCGCATTTCGGCGGCGGATTTGTTGGTGAAGGTGACGCACAAAATGTGACCGGGCAGCACACCCAGCTCGTTGACCAGATAAGCAAACCGGTGCGCCAGCGCGCGGGTTTTGCCCGACCCCGCGCCCGCGATCACCCGCACCACCCCTTCGGTGGTGGTCACAGCGGCGCGTTGGGCATCGTTCAGCCCTTGCAGCAGATCCATGCGGTCACCTCCCAGCAAATTCAAACAAATGTTCTTTTCGCATTATACTCCCTTTTGCCGCCGGTGTCAAGCGCCGGATGGGACGATAAAGCAGCACGCAGCGAGAGCGCTTTTTTCGGGTGTTGGCGCTTTTTCGACACGCTTTTTGCGGATGTTCGATGAAAATATTTGTAAACAATCTATGACCATTGACGCGGTTTTCTTGACAGAGAGGACATTTTTTCCTATAATGGATATTGTTCAAAAACGAACTGTTTGCAATTACCGATGGATGAGGCGGTCTGTATGAACACCATGCTGGAATATTTATATGCCGGACAAGAGCTGTACGGCGCACTGCTCGGGCCGCTGCGCACCCGGTATCAGCTGACCACCACCGAGCTGCTGGTGCTGCTGTGCCTCGCGAACGACCCGCAGCATGATACCGCCCGCGATATTGTGGAAACGCTGCGCATTGCCAAATCGCATGTGTCGGTGTCGGTGCGGGCGCTGGAAAAGCGCGGATATATCGAAGGTGCGTACCAGGGCAGCAACCGCCGCACCATCCATTTGCGGCTGTGCGAGCCGGCGATGGAGATCATCGCGGCGGCGAGACAGGCACAAGGGCAGTTTCTCACCATTTTGGAGCAGGATTTTTCCGATGAGGAGCGCGCACGGTTCCGGCAATATCTGCACCGGATGAACAACAACATTCACACCTATTTGAACGAACGATCGGCGCCTCCCCTGCCGGGTTAAATCGACGGCACGCCGGTTTTGACACATACGCGACGGAAAGGAGCTTTTCATGGCCACACACGCAGATACCGCACAGCTGATCCACGAACTGATCTTGCATCGCTACCGTATGAGTGACGGCGTGGCACAGGCTCATGTGGAAGAATTGGATATTCCGGGCTATCTGGCGCTGCACCGGATCGCGGATACCGCCGCGAACAAGGACGACCCGAACGGACGCACCTATTTGCAGGATCTGGCAGACAATATGCAGGTGTCGGTGCGGCAGGTGTCCAAGCTCGCCGAAAGTCTGCGCGACCGCGGGCTGGTGCAATGGGCACACGACGGCAACGGTGACGAGGGCACCTATGTGGTCATCACCGACGCCGGACGGCGGCTGATGACCGGAAAGGAACAGGCGCTGAAAGATTATTACAGCCGCGTGGTCGAAGCATACGGCCGCGACGAGCTGCGGCAGCTGCTTGGTATGATGCAGCGGCTGGAAACGGTGATGAACGCTGCATGGAACGAAACGGAGGTCAAATGATATGCTGACAGAACAAACAACGGCTTATTTTGGCGCACAGGAAGCGGTTTGCCGCAAAAACGACAACATCGCCCCGCGTCTTTACGAAGAATACGGCGTGAACAAAGGCTTGCGCGATGAAAAGGGCAACGGTGTGTTGGCCGGGCTGACCAACATTTCCAAAATCGTGTCCTCCAAAATCGTGGACGGCAAAAAGGAATCCTGTGACGGCGAGCTGTGGTACCGCGGTTATCGCGTGGAAAAGCTCATCAACGATCTGGGCGATGAAATGGGTTTTGAAAAAATCGCCTATCTGCTGCTGATGGGCGAGCTGCCCTCGCCGGAGGAACTGGCGACCTTCACCAAACAGATCAGCGATTTTCGCACGCTGCCCACCAATTTTGCGCGGGATGTCATTATGAAAGCGCCCAGCGGCGACATTATGAACTCGATGACCCGCAGCATTTTGACGCTGGCATCCTACGACAAAAACGCCAACGACACCAGCGTCAGCAACTCGCTGCGCCAGTGTGTGCAGCTGGTCAGCGAATTCCCGCTGCTGGCGGTATACGGCTATCACGCCTACAACTACTACGAGAATCAGGACAGCATGATCATTCACCGCCCGGATCCGTCGTTGTCCACCGCCGAAAACATTTTGCGTATTCTGCGCCCGGACAAACAGTATACCCACACCGAGGCGAAGGTGTTGGACACCGCGCTGATCCTGCATATGGAGCACGGCGGCGGCAACAACTCCACCTTTACCACCCGCGTGGTCACCTCGTCCGGGTCGGACACCTATTCCACCATTGCGGCGGCGATGTCCTCGCTGAAGGGACCCAAGCACGGCGGCGCCAACATCAAGGTGATGGAAATGATGACCGACATCCGCGCCCATGTGCGCGATTTTGAGGACAAGGACGAGATCGCGGCGTATCTGTCCAAAATCATTGACAAAGAAGCGTTTGACCGCAAGGGGCTGGTCTACGGCATGGGGCACGCGGTGTACTCGCTGTCCGACCCGCGCGAACGCGTGTTTAAGCGCTATGTGGAAGAGCTGGTGGTGGAAAAGAACCGCGAGCACGACTACCAGCTGTACAAAAATGTGGAGGAGCTGGCTCCCCTGCTGATCGCGCAAAAGCGGCATATTTTCAAGGGTGTCAGCCCCAACGTGGACTTTTACAGCGGCTTTGTGTACGAGATGCTCGGCATTCCGCAGGAGCTGTACACCGCGATGTTCGCGATCGCCCGCATCGTCGGGTGGAGCGCCCACCGCATTGAAGAGCTGATCTGCATGGACAAGATCATCCGCCCCGCGTACAAGAGCGTGATGGAAGAAAAATAATCGACACGGCAAGCCGCCGGGTGCATAGCTGCGAAAGCAGTATGTGCCCGGCGGTTTATCTATATCAAAAGTTGATGGATACAATGCTATAACGGTATTTTACGCGGGGTTGCTTTGGTGATACAATGGAATCAGATAAATTAGATATGGCGGCAAAACGCCGCCATGATCAGAAAGAAGGATGACCATGCAAGAGAACACCTGTCTGGAAAAACAGCCGCTGTCGCAGGAAATGCTGGACAAGATGAACGCCTATTGGCGTGCCGCCAACTATCTGTCGGCCGGCCAGCTGTATCTGCTGGACAACCCCCTGCTGCGTGAGCCGCTGACTATGGATCACATCAAGAAAAAGATCGTGGGTCACTGGGGCACTGTGCCGGGACAAAACTTTGTGTATGTCCATTGCAACCGCGCCATCAAACGGTATGATCTGGATATGATCCTGCTGTCCGGTCCCGGACACGGCGGCAACTTCCTGATCGCCAACACCTATCTGGATGGCAGCTACAGCGAAGTGTACCCCAACATCAGCCGCGATGAAGAGGGCATGAAGAAGATGTTCAAGCAGTTCTCCTTCCCCTGCGGCGTTCCCAGCCACTGCGCGCCGGAAACCCCCGGTTCCATCAACGAGGGCGGCGAGCTGGGCTATTCCATTGCGCACGCGTTTGGCGCGGTGTTTGACAACCCCGATCTGATCGCGACCGTGGTGGTGGGCGACGGCGAAGCCGAGACCGGTCCGCTGGCAACCTCCTGGCAGTCCAACAAGTTCTTAAATCCGGTCACTGACGGCGCGGTGCTGCCGATTTTGCATCTGAACGGCTACAAGATCAGCAACCCGACCATCTTCTCGCGTATTCCGCACGACGAGATCGAGAGCTTCTTCAAAGGCTGCGGTTGGAAACCGTACTTTGTCGAGGGCGACGACCCCATGACCATGCACCGCAAAATGGCGGAAACCATGGACACCGTGATCGAAGAGATCAAGGCGATCCAGAAAAACGCCCGCGAAAACGACGACACGGCGCGCCCGGCGTGGCCGATGATCGTGCTGCGCACTCCCAAGGGCTGGACCGGTCCCAAGGTGGTGGACGGTCAGCAGATCGAAGGCTCGTTCCGCGCGCACCAGGTGCCGCTGAGCATGGAATCGCCCGAGCATCTGGGCTTGCTGAAGGATTGGCTGGAAAGCTACCACGCGGAAGAGCTGTTTGACGAAAACGGTCGGCTGATCCCCGAGCTGGAAGAGCTGGCTCCCAAAGGTGATGCGCGTTTGGGCGCGAACCCGCACGCCAACGGCGGCTTGTTGCTGAAGGATCTGCGCCTGCCCGATTTCCGCACCTACGGTATTGAAGTCGATCCCGGCAAGACCAAAGCGCAGGATATGATCGAGCTGGGCGGTTACATCCGCGACATCTTCAAGCTGAACGAAGAAAACAAAAACTTCCGCATCTTTGGACCGGACGAGAGCATGTCCAACCGGCTGTACAAAGTGTTTGAAGCGCAGAATCGCGATTGGAACGCCGAGCTGCTGGACACCGACGATTGCTTGGCGCATGACGGCCGCATTATGGACGGTATGCTGAGCGAGCATATGTGCGAAGGCTGGCTGGAGGGTTATCTGCTGACCGGTCGTCACGGCTTCTTCGCCAGCTACGAAGCGTTTATCCGCATTGTAGACTCGATGGCGGCGCAGCACGCGAAATGGCTGAAGGTGTGCAACCAGCTGTCCTGGCGTCAGCCCATCGCTTCGCTGAACTTTATTCTGACCTCCAACGTGTGGCAGCAGGATCACAACGGCTTTACCCATCAGGATCCCGGCTTCCTGGATCACATCGCCAACAAAAAAGCGGATGTGGTGCGCATGTATCTGCCGCCGGACACCAACTGCCTGCTGTCCTGCTTTGACCACTGCATCAAGAGCAAAAACTATGTCAACGCCATTGTGGCGTCCAAACACCCCAGCTGCCAGTGGCTGTCGATGGAGCAGGCGGTCAAACACTGCACCCAGGGCATCGGCATTTGGGAGTGGGCGAGCAACGATTGCGGCGAAGAGCCGGATCTGGTGATGGCTTGCTGCGGCGACACCCCGACGCTGGAAACCATGGCGGCAGTCACCATTTTGCGTGACGAGATGCCGGAGCTGAAGATCCGTGTGGTCAACGTGGTCGACCTGTTCAAAATGCAGTCGGATCGCAAGCACCCCCACGGCCTCAGCGACGCGGAATATGACGCGATCTTCACCAAAGATACGCCCATCATCTTTGCGTTCCACGGCTATCCGACGCTGATCCACGAGCTGACCTTCGAGCGCAACAACCACAATATGTCGGTTCACGGGTATCAGGAAGAGGGCACCATCACCACCCCGTTCGATATGCGTGTGCAAAACCAGATCGACCGCTTTGATCTGGTGAAAGACGCAGTGATGCATCTGCCGCAGCTGGGCAACAAGGCTTCGCACCTGATCCAGAAGATGAACAACAAGCTGGTCGAGCACAAGCAGTACATTGCCGAATACGGCCAGGATATGGACGAGATCCGCAATTGGGAATGGCATACGCCGGAACAATAAGCGAATATACGAAGAAGGCGCCGCACGAAATCGTGCGGCGCCTTTGTTGTGTATACAAGCGGAAAAGCGTCAGCTTTTTCCCTGGCGGATCACCTTTTGCATCCCCGGAATTTTGGACAGGCGGCTGATCACCATTTGCAGATGTTCCACACTGCCCACCCCCACGGTCACGCTAAGATAGGCAGTGCCTTCTTTGGGTTCGCGCGCGTAGAAATCGTGGATGGTCACATGCATCGCGGTCAGCTGGGCGGTGACATCCGCCAGCAAGCCGTCGCGGTCGGTCGCCTGAATTTGCAGCGCGGCCTTGAATTCCGCTTTCACGCTGTTTTCCCATTCCACCTTGACCCAGCGTTCCGGTTCCTCCGCTTTGGAGATATCCAGCGGCACATTGACGCAATCGCGTTTGTGTACCGACACGCCGAAGCCGCGGGTGATAAAGCCGATGATCTCGTCGCCCGGCACCGGGTTGCAGCAGCGGGCAAATTTCACCAAACAGTTGTCCATATCCTGGATCACCACGCCGCCGTTGTTGTGGTGAGGCTTGGCGGGGCGTGTCGGTTCCGGCACCGTGCCCGCCTGTTTCAAGATGCGCTGGTATTCCTCTTTCATCCGCGGGATCAAACGGGAGATGAGCACCCCGCCGTAGCCGATCGCCGCATAAAAATCGTCCAGCGTTTCGCAATGCTGTTTTTTGCATTGCGACAGCAAAAATTCATTCATCTGCTCTTCGGACAAGCGGATGCTGTTGCGGGACAGCTCGCGTTCCAACTCGGCGCGACCCTGTTCGATGTTTTCTTCCCGCCGCTCCTTTTTGAACCAGGAGCGAATTTTGTTGCGCGCTTCGCCGGTTTTGACAAAGCTGAGCCAGTCGCGGCTGGGGCCGTGTCCCGGAGCACTGGTGGTCAGCACCTCCACGATCTCGCCGGTTTTGACCTGATGATCCAGCGGCACAATGCGGCCGTCCGCTTTCGCGCCCACCATACGGTTGCCCACCGCCGAGTGGATCGCATAGGCGAAGTCCACCACCGTGGCGCCCACCGGCAACGTGATCACATCTCCCTTGGGGGTGAACACGAACACATCGTCGGACGACAAATCGGTTTTGATAGAGCGCACAATGTCCTGCGCATCGTCCACATCCTGCTGGCTTTCAATGAACTGCCGGATCCACGCCAGCCGTTCCTCCAGCTTATCCTTGCGCTGGATGCCCAGCTTGTATTTCCAGTGCGCCGCGATACCGTATTCCGCCGTGTAATGCATATCCCATGTGCGAATCTGCACCTCAAACGGAATTTTCTCCTTGCTGATGACGGTGGTGTGCAGCGATTGGTACATATTCGCCTTGGGGGTGGAAATGTAGTCCTTAAACCGGTTGGGCAGCGGGCGGAACATATCGTGCACGATACCCAGCACGTTGTAGCAATCGTTGACCGTGTCCACGATCACCCGCACCGCGTATACATCATATATTTCCTCGAACGATTTGCCCTGCATATACATTTTGCGGTAGATGCCGGTAATGCTTTTGACCCGTCCGGACACATACACCTCGATGTGGTAATCCGCCATGCGCTCTTTGATGCGCTCTTGAATGTCGTTCAAAAACGCGGTGCGCGAGGGCGTGCGCATCGCCAGCGCGTCCTCAATGTCCTTGTACGCCACCGGATCCAAAATCCGCAGCGACAGGTCCTCCAGCTCCTCTTTCACCGCGCGGATACCCAAGCGGTGCGCCAGCGGAGCGAAGATGTCCATCGTTTCCTTGGCCTTGTCGCGCTGCTTTTGCGGCGGCAGCGCGCTGATGGTGCGCATATTGTGCAGTCGGTCGGCCAGCTTGATGATGATAACACGGATGTCCTGCGACATGGCAAGCAGCATTTTGCGCACATTTTCCGCCTGCTGCTCTTCGCGGCTGGAAAACGGGATTTTGTTCAGCTTGGTTACACCGTCCACCAGCGCGGCGATGTCTGCGCCGAACTGCTTGCGGATATCCTCCAGCGATACCGGCGTATCCTCCACCACATCGTGCAGAATCGCCGCTTCGATGCATTCGTTGTCCATGCCCAGCTCGATCAAAATGATCGCAACCTGCAGCGGATGGCAGATATATGCCTCGCCGGACGAGCGGCGCTGCCCTTCGTGCGCTTTGGTCGCCAACGCGATCGCCTGTTCTATCCGCGACCAATCGTATTTCTTTTCGTTTTTTTCAACCAATTGCCGAAGCTCTTCGGTCAATGCTTCTTTTGTTATCATACAGTCGTCTCTCCCAATGACACGAGGTACTGCATAGTCGGTGTTTGCTGCAAATCCGCCTTGCCGGCGGCTTTGGGGGTTTCAATATGATATAGAGTGCCCTGATCCTGCCAACGAATCAGCTGCGCTTCCTGCAGAATTTGCAGCATGCAAAGCAGTGTCGCCGGCGCAAAGCGATGCTCCGCGGTGGCGAACAGCAGTTGATCCACCGTTCCCTCCCACTGCGGATGCGCCCGCAGATAGCGGTACAGCGCTCCCAGCTGCTCCCGTGTGGGAGCGGGCAGGTCACCCGATGCGTTCAACTCCCGCCGCTGCATCTGTTCAAACCGCCACAAGCCGTCCAGTACCTCTTCCTGCTCCACGGCGGCAGGGCGGATGTCCCGCACGATCAGCGAGGGCGACACCACGCCGCGATACTCGTTTCGCTCCAGCGTCACCACCAGATTGACAGTCGCACCGCAGGGGATTGCAAAATTCTCGGCGGTGGTTTGGAACTTCATCGCCGCCAGCCGCACATCGTCGCGCGACACCGACAAGCGCAGATGCTTGCCGCCGCCCACCGGTACAATGTTGTCCAATCGCATCCGAAACAGCCCGAACAACGGAGCCGGATTGCCCGCGCCGGTGGGTTCCAGCGCCGCCAACAGGCTCAGCTTTTCCACATCCACCTGCGAGGGACGCAATTTGCAGTCAATGGTCAGCTCCGGCACCGGCATATGCGGGAATTGCTGCGCCGCGTAACGGTTGATCCGCTCGCGGAATTCGTCCACCCGATCGGCGGCGACGGTCACCCCCGCCGCCAGTTCATGGCCGCCGTAGTTCAGCAGCATATCGGCGCAGCTTTGCAGCGCTTCAAACAACGAAAAGCCCTTGATGCTGCGCCCAGAGCCGCGGGCTTTGTCCTCGTCCTGCGACAGGATGATGCAGGGCTTGCCATAGCGTTCGGTGATGCGGGCGGCGATGATGCCCACCACGCCGTGGTGCCAATGGTCACCGCTGATCACCAGCACCCGCTGGGTCAGCCATGCCGGATGAGCAAGCAGCTGCTGCTCCACCTGGCGCAGAATATCCTGTTCCACCGTTTGGCGCTCCACATTCATTTGCTGAATCTCCTGCGCCAACGATGCCGCCTGGGCGGCATCCTCCTCCAGCAGCAGGCGTACCGCCTTGTCCGCCGAGCCCATCCGCCCGGCAGCGTTGATGCGCGGCGCAATGGTGAACACCGTGGAGGTGGAGGTAAGCGGTTTATCGCCGCTGCCCGCCGCCTGCGCCAGCGCATGAAAGCCGAGGCGCGGGTCCTGGTTCAGTTTGCGCACGCCCTCACGCACCAGCATCCGGTTTTCGCGCTGTAGCGGCATCACGTCCGCCAGCGTTCCAACCGCTACCAGATCGGCATATTCCGCCAACAAGCCGTCGGCATCGCCTTCCAACGCACAAATCAGCTTGAACGCGACCCCTACTCCGGCGTAATCTTTCCATTCGCTGCCGCAGTCGGCACGGTGCGGATCCACCACCGCCACCGCCGCGGGCAAGGTATCCTGCGGCTGGTGGTGGTCGGTCACCACCACATCGATTCCCTTTGTCGCGGCATAGGCGACCTCCTCCACCGCGGCGATACCGTTGTCTACCGTGATAATCAGGGTGGCTCCGCGATCCGCCAGCGTGTCAATGGTTTCCGTGTGCAGACCGTAGCCGGTGCCTTCGCGTTCCGGCACCAGATAGGATACACGCGCGCCGCGATCGCGCAAATAGCTGTACAGCAGCACGGTGGCGGTCACGCCGTCTGCATCGTAATCTCCAAACACGGCGATGGTTTCCTGCGTATCCAGTGCCCGCTGGATACGCTCCACCGCCACATCCATATCGGCAAAAGCAAAAGGATCATCGGTCCATTCGCCACCCAGCAAAAACTCCGACACATCTTCGACCGTGTCGATGCCGCGCATGGTCAGCAAATAAACCAAAAACGGGTGGATGCCGCTTTCTTCTGACAACTGCGCTGCCAGATCCTTATCCGCTTTGGACACGATCCACCGCTTAAAACTCATCCGACCCGCCTCCTTTGGCTGGAAAACTCCTATTTTTTATCATACCATTTTTCGCCGCCGGTTGCAATCCTTTTCCCAAAAGAACACCTCTTTCCGTGGCGAAGAGAGCGCTTTTTCGACACACAAAAAGAGAGAAGCGACCGCTTCTCTCTTTTTTAACCGTATTCAGGATTCGCCAACCCAGCGTTCGCGGGTTTCCCACACCGCGCTGCCCGCTTGCAGGCTTTGCGGTACGTTCAAAATCCGCTGGTTGCCGCTGCCGCGGAACAGCAGATCCAGGCTGCGTTGTTCCAGCAGAAAGGGACCGTCCACCAACACATCCAGTTCGCGCAGCAGCGCTTGCTGGGCAGGGGTGCCGTGCAACAGCTGTTCAAAGGTGTAGCCGGTATAGGCCGCCACCTCGTACCCCGCTTCGTGCAGCAGATGCGCCAGCGCGGCGTTATCCTCCGCTTGGGCGAACGGCTCGCCGCCGGACAGCGTCACCCCCCGCACCAGCGGGTTGCTTTGCACCCGGCGGAGAATATCCTCCGGCGAAAAGAGGGTGCCGCCTTCCATCGGCCAGGTTTCCGGGTTTTGGCAACCCGGGCAATGGTGGGGGCAGCCTTGGCAAAACACCGTAAAGCGGATGCCCGGGCCGTCCACAATGCTGTCATCAGCGAAACCGGCAATGCGCAGCATACGATCAGCTCCGATGACCCAAGCCGTGTTTCACGCGATCGTGCTCTTCCGCTTTTTTGGCATCGTTCCATTTATCCATGGTGCCCACCAGATAACCGGTGATGCGGCGAATGCGCTCGAAGTGAATATCCTGACCCATGTTGACCGTGTTTTTAACAGACATGATGCTCTCTCCTTTTGATTTTATGTTGTGTATGATGACGGCGGCCGCGATCAGCAGCAGCCGTGGAATTGCGGCATATGCGGGAACTTTTTGCGCAGCTCATCCAGCTTTTCGGGCGGGATATCCTCGCCGTCGCGGCGGCCGCAGCGGGGGCACACATCGCCGATCACGCCGACATAGCCGCAAACGGGATCGCGATCCACCGGATGGTTGATGGAACCATAGCCCACACCGAAATCGTGCATGCAGCGCACCACCGATTCAAACGCCTCCACATTGTTGGAGGTGTCGCCGTCCAGCTCGACATAGCTGATGTGACCGGCATTGGTGAGAGCGTGGTACGGGCCCTCTTTCTGGATTTTCTCAAACGCCGAAATGGGATACCACACCGGCACATGGAAGCTGTTGGTATAATAATCGCGGTCGGTCACGCCCGGAATCGAGCCGTAGCGCTTGCGATCCATCCGCACGAAGCGACCGGACAGCCCCTCGGCGGGCGTCGCCAGCAGGGTGAAGTTCATCTTCATTTCCTGGCTCTTGCGGTCACAATACTCGCGCATATGCCGCACGATCGCCAGACCCTTTTGCTGCATTTCGTCGCTTTCGCCGTGGTGATGACCGTACAGCGCGGTCAGCGTTTCCGCCAAGCCGATGAAGCCGATGGACAGGGTGCCATGCTTCAGCACCTCGCGCACCTCGTCGTTCGGACCCAGCTTATCGCTGTCCAGCCACACGCCCTGTCCCATCAGGAAGGGGTAGTTATACACGCGTTTGGCGGCCTGGATCTCGAACCGATCCAGCAGCTGCTGCGCGACCAGCGCCATCATCTCGTCCAGCTTTTGATAGAACAGCTTTTCGTCATGATGCGCTTCGATCGCCAGACGCGGCAGGTTGATGGAGGTGAAGGACAGGTTGCCGCGGCTGTAGCTGATCTCGTGTTCCGGATCGTACACATTGCCCATCACGCGGGTGCGGCAGCCCATGGTCGCCACCTCGGTTTCGGGATGGCCGGGCTTGTAGTATTGCAGGTTAAAGGGCGCGTCCAGGAACACATAGTTCGGGAACAGACGCCGCGCGCTCACCTTGCAGGAGAGCTTGAACAGATCGTAGTTGGGATCGCCCTCGTTATAGTTGACCCCTTCTTTGACCTTGAAGATGTGGATCGGGAAAATGCAGGTTTCGCCATGGCCCAGACCCGCATCGGTCGCTTTCAAAATGTTGCGGATGACCATACGGCCCTCGGGGCTGGTGTCGGTACCGTAGTTGATGCTGCTGAACGGCGTCTGCGCGCCCGCACGGGAGTGCATGGTGTTCAGGTTGTGCACAAAGCCCTCCATCGCCTGGTAGGTGTCGCGGTCGGTGCGCTCGGCGGCGCGGCGACGGGACACGCGGGTCAAACGGTGCGCGGTTTTTTCATC
>OGZO01000052.1_pt1 | contig 57862 bp, 54 predicted proteins | sample 1576721 | NCBI WGS metagenome assembly OGZO01 (sample SAMEA3541516, study PRJEB24748) | human gut metagenome | biome: human gut; feature: human-associated habitat; material: faeces | place: China | collected 2012 | reverse complement strand
ACGGATCGGTCCATCACGTTTTCCCCTGCGGATCTAACGCTGGAATTCACGGAGACTGCCTTTGAGGGCGACGCCACCGTTACCCTGACAAACCTCAACGGCGGCTACACGCTGGACACTTCGGAGTTCCCGGCGGGAACGAACATCACCGGTTACACAGGGCAGAGCGGCGACACCCTGCACTTCTCCATCCCAGAGGCATTTGAAGTATCCGATTTTACCCTGTCCGCCTCCGGCTCCAACAGCAGCAACCAGGCGGTTTTATTCTTTTATGCGCCCTCCAAAGTCGGCCAGCAGCGGGTAGTGACCTGCCAATACGACATGACCTCGGACAGTGCCAGCGCCTCCATGACCGTTCACACCCCGGAGGGCCCGAACTACGGCTTTATCTCCATCCACAAAGAGGATCGGGAAACCGGTGCGGCTCTGCCGGGCGTCCGTTTCCGGGTATGCGATGCGGCCGGAACCGTTGTTGCCGAAGGCTGTACTGATGAAACCGGCGTCTTCACCACCGGCAAGCTGGATCTGGGAGACTACACATTCCAGGAAGTTGCTACAGTGCAGGGATATCTCCTGAACGACATCGTATACCCGATCTCCCTCACCAACCGCAGAGAGACCGTCACCATCACAGCAGCCAATGATCCCCGGAAAGGTACGATCCGGATCTTCAAGCAGGATGCTTCTGGTACAGCTCTTGTCAACGTCACCTTTGTTCTGGAAGCCTCGAAAGACGGCGGTGCTATATGGGAAGCGATCAGCACAAAGCAGACCGGCGCGGACGGATCACTGGCCTTTACCGATCTCCCCGCCAATGACGGTACGCTCTACCGGATCACGGAGACGGCCACCGTCCCCGGGAAGATGCTTGTAGGCGGGACGATCTATCAAGGCCCGCTGCCCATGGTGTTCAGCGCCGACCAGGCGACAGACGGAAAGGATTACGAGGTCTACGGCGATACCGCCTATCTCTATGAGCTGTCCTATACCGTCTGCGACAGCAGCATTCCCGAGCTGCCCTTTCCCGGCAGCAACGGTTTTCTTTCCATCTTTGCCGCGTCCATGCTCCTTGCGTGCCTGGGCGCTTTTTTCATGCTCAAATCAAAAAAGACTGGAGTGATTCAATGAAGAAACTTCGCAAGATCCTTTCCCTTGTCATGGTGCTGGCCGTGGTGCTGGTGATCCCGCTGACCGCCAACGCTGCCACCATTTCCACCGCCACCATCGACTATTCCAAGACCGGCTCCTTCTCCCTGTACAAGTACGACATGACCCGGGCCTCCAATGACGGCGTATGGGACACCAGCAGCTACATCTCCACCGGGATCTACGATCAGGCGGTCAACGATGTGCTGGGAAATCCGGAGATCAACAACCACAGCGGCACCAACAACCTGGCCTACGGCTACGCGGTGAAGGGCGTGGAGTTTACCTACCTCCGTCTGGCGGACATTTCCACCTACAGCCGGGAAGAGAGCAACGGAACATATACCTTTATGGTCCTGTACGGCTTCGAGCGCTGTGACCGCACCACAGATTTCCTCACCGCCCTGGGTCTCACCTACAACGACATTTACTATTCCGCCGACGGGATCTACTACTTCTCCTCTGAGACGTTGAACCTGGCCCTGGGACGGGCGCTGCTCACCAATGCCACGGCGCTGAAAAACGCCATGGAGCATCTGGTTTCTGACCACGGTGGCACGGCCATGCCGGAGACGGACGAATACGGTCACAGCAGCGTGTCCGGCCTGCCCCTGGGCCTGTACATGATCGTGGAAACCAAGGTCCCGGATATGGTCACCAGCACCTGCAACCCGTTCCTACTCTCACTGCCCACCACGACCATTGACGGCAACGAGTGGAATTACGATGTGACCATCTATCCCAAGAACGCCACCGGTATGCCTGATCTGGAAAAAACCGTCCGGGAGAGCAAGGCAGACACCGGCAAAAACGAGGGCAAGACCGACGACATTCTGGACGGCTACGACCACGTTGCCACCGCCTCCGACGGCGACCGGGTAGAATACCAGTTTCTCTCCCATCTGCCCACCATCACTTCTGAGGCAACCAATCTGACATGCTACACCTTTGAGGATCAGCTTTCCCCCGGGATCCGCTACAACAAGGGCGACGTGGTGATCGAGTTCTACCGGGACAATCGCTGCGAGGACAAGATTACGTCCTGGGGCGAGAACGACGGCAAATTCACCGTCTCCTACCCAGAGGCGACCGGTGGCAGCCGCATGACCATCGAAATGACCGGGGCGGTCCTTGCCGAGATCAACGGCAGCGGCACGGTCTATGGCTCTGACAGCATTTACAGCGGATTCTCCGAATGCTTCATGCGCATCACCTACGCCTGTACCGTCCAGTCCGACGAGAGCGTGGTGTACGGCGACACCGGCAATCCCAACACCGTCAAGCTGACCTGGCGGCGCACCAGCTCCGAGTATTACGACGTGCTGGAGGATGACGCCCATGTTTACACCTACGGCATTGACCTGACCAAGAAGTTCTCCGACGGCGCCGGGAAGTTTGAGAACGTGAAATTCATCGTCCAGAACAAGACGGACAACTACTTCCTGCAGGCCGAGGGGAAGGACGGCGTCTACTATGTCACCGGCCACACCGCAGACAAAGAAAAGGCCACGGTCTTCATCCCCGGTAAGGACGGTCATATCATCATCAAGGGGGTGGAGGACGACACCTATATCGCCACGGAGATCGAGACCGATGAGGGCTACACCCTGCTTAGGGACAATATCACAGTGGAGATCACCGCCAAGCGCACGGATCGCTGCGCCCGGTGCAACGCCCCGCTGCTGACAGCCTGCGCTGAGGTCAATAAGGATAAGGTGACGATGCTCAAGGACGGAGAATCCGCCAACGCCATTGTCCCGCTGACGGTGGTGAACACCCAGGGCTTCAACCTGCCCCAGACCGGCTCCCGGGGGATCTGGATGTACTCCGTGTTCGGCGTGATCGCCATGGGCGCGGCGGCGTTCATGATCTTCCGGCTGACGAGAAAACAGAAGTCCGCGTACTAAGTTATGTAAACTGGCAGAGGGAGTTTATACCTCCCTCTGCCAGTCGGAGAATGCAATGAAAAAAAGATTTATGATCGCGGCGGCGGTCATGTGTTTCCTGGCTGCCGCCATGGCAACCGTCTTTCCGGTCCTCAGCAACCACTATACGGAAAAGCACCGCAGCGAGATCCGCACCGAGTACTTCCAAACGGTGGAGGCGTTGGACACCTCGGAACTGGAAGCTGCACGGAAAGCCGCGCAGGAATACAACGTCATGATCGCCAACGGCGTGATCCAGAACGACGCGCCCTTTTCCGACGGCAATATCAATTCCGCCATGCAGGGCTATACGGAGCTATTGAACATCAACGAGGATGGGATCATGGCCTATATAGACATTCCAAAGCTGGGGATCTATCTCCCTGTCGGTCATAGCACGGAGGCGGAAACGCTGGATCACCAGATCGGCCATGTGATCGGCACATCCCTTCCTGTGGGCGGAGAGAGTACCCATGCCGTTCTCTCCGGTCACAGCGGGCTTGCCACGGAGAAGATGTTTTCCGATCTGGATCAGCTTACCGAGGGTGATATTTTTCTAATCCATGTCTTGAACGAGACGCTGGCTTATACGGTGGATCAGATCAACGTGGTTCTGCCTGGCGACACGTCCCTGCTGCCTGTCGTGGAGGGCAAGGACTATGTGACCCTCATTACCTGTACGCCCTTCGGGGTGAACAGTCACCGGCTTCTGGTACGGGGTGAACGGACGGAATATGTGCCGCCGGAGGACAGCGCAGAAAGCCCAGAACAAACGCATGCCCCTGCGGCTGCCTCAACATGGACGAGCCAGTACATACGGGGCCTGCTTTCAGGTGCGGCTATTTTAGTTGCCGTGGTTGTCGGCGGTATGCTTTGGCAGCACATCCGGAGAAAGCGGGGCCGCCATGAATAGGAGAATAGGAATTGTTCTTGCTGTGCTTGTTTTCCTCGCAGGGCTTAGAGTTTTCGCCTATCCCCATATTGAAGGCGCTGTTTTGGAGAGCCATGCAGCAGAGGCGGTGGAGAGCTTTAAGAATGCGTTTCCCCGGGAAACGCATTCTTCGACGCCGATTGATCCCAACCCGCCGGAAGATTCTCTTATTCTCCCGGACAGATACCCGGAGCTGTACAAGGCCATGTGGGAATACAACCGGACGATCTATGCTGAGCGTCAAAAGGGACTCTCTGATCCCTGGGCCTATGAGAACACCAGTTTTGACCTCACCGCCTACGGGCTGGAAACCGACGTGTTCGGCGTGCTGTCGATCCCCGCACTGGAGCTGGAAATGCCGCTGTACCTGGGGGCCAGCTACGACCACATGGCTGCCGGTGCCGCCCACTTCTTGTCCCAGACAAGTCTCCCCATCGGCGGGGATAACACCAACTGCGTCATCGCCGGACACCGGGGCTGGTCCGGTGCCCCGTATTTTCTGCATCTGGACCGGCTAACCGAGGGCGATACGGTCATCCTGACAAACTTGTGGGAGACGCTGGAATACACGGTATCGGAAATCAAGATCATCGAGCCAAATGCGGTAGACGAGATCCTGATCCAGGGTGGTCGGGAGCTGTTGACGCTTATGACCTGTCATCCGCCCAACAGCGGAGGGCGGTTCCGGTATCTGGTGATCTGCGAGCGAGCCAAGGAGAGTGTCCCGCCGTGACTTACGATTATTTCTATGGAGGACAGTCCGAATCCTTTTCCTTTTACCGCATCCCCCGGCAGCTTATCACGGGCGCAGAGTTTCGCAACCTTTCTACCGACGCCAAGCTGCTCTATGGCATGATGCTGGATCGGATGGGGCTCTCCGCCCGCAACGGATGGTACGACGACCTGGACCGGGTGTTCATCTATTACACGGTGGACGAGATCACGGAGGACCTTTGCTGCGGGCATAACAAGGCCGTGCGGCTCCTCGCCGAGCTGGATACGGGAGGCGTCGGTCTGATTGAGCGAAAAAAGCAGGGACAGGGCAAGCCCACCATGATCTACGTCAAGCAGTTCGTGGAAACCGCGCCAACAATGCCCAGGGGAAAGTCTGCTTCGCCCAGACTTCCCAAAACGGGAAGTCAAGACGTTTCAAAAGAGAAAGTCCAGACCTCCCAAAATGAAACCTCAAGACTTCCCGAAACCGGAAGTGCAGACTTCCCGAAAGGGGAAGCAAGTTATAAGAATCATAATCAAACTGATCTTAGCTATACTGATCCATCTATCCATCCCCCGGACGATAGTGAGATCGAGGAGAGCGTGCGGGAGCAAATCGATTATCCCTTGCTGGCACAGAGCTATCCCTATGACGATCCCGATTGCCTGCTGGAATTGATCTGCGAAGTCTTGACCAGTACCGCGCCTGCGATCCGGATCGGAAGCGAAAACATCCCAACGCCCAAGGTGCAGGACCGTTTCCGGAAGCTGACCTTTGAGCATATCGCCTATGTGCTGGACGCCCTGCGGGAGACGACCACAAAATATGGAACATACGGGCCTATCTGCTGACGGCGCTCTACAATGCGCCAATCACGATGGGCCCGTATTATGCTGCCGCCGTGCGGCATGACTACGGCTGAAATGCGTTTCCGGATGACACTACGCCCATTAAAAATCCGTTTCATGATGAAAAGGATTTTTAGCGCGCAAGCGCGTATGGGCGTGCGTGCTTTGCAAACGCATTATTGCAAATCTCACATTGTAAAGGAGGAATCATATGCCCAACGAAGTCCTTGTCCCCCAGCAGATCCCTATCGAGCTGATCCATGACCTGCCTGATCTGCCCCGCGTCTCTCTGCCCGATAAAGCCTATGGCGGACTTGTGACCAGCATCTTGTTGGATGGCGTCAAAAGCCCGCTGATTCTACGACAGGCTGAAAACGGCGAGTTGCAGCTTGTCGCCGGATACCGCCGCCGCAAGGCCGCAGAGCTGGCCAAGCTGAAAGAGCTGCCTGCCCTTGTCTATGAGATGACGTTGAAGGAGGCCCAGAAATACCACACCGACGCCAACGGCCCGGGCCAAGTCCCTATCCCCGGAAAGCCGGTCAAATGGGAGAGGAAAGCCCAGAAAAGCAAGACCGCGCCAGCGGAAAAGAAGGACGAGGGAAAACAGGCAGCCGCTCCCGCTGCCTCGGTTGAGAAAAAGACGGAGAAAGCCGCCGATGCCAAGCCAGAGAAAGCCCCGGAAAAGAAGCCTGCCAAAGAGCAAAAGGAGGAGAAGCCCGATGAAAAGCGTGAGCCTGACCCTGCTGCAAAAGCGGAGAAGGGACAGCCGGATAAAGAAGACAAAAAAGAAACCGCCAAAGAAAATAAGGTGACGGCGGCAACGGCCCCCGCCGAGAAAGCCGAGGAAAAGCCCACCGGCAAGACCGCCTACGGTCCCACCGGTACAACGATCACAAAGCTGCTGGGTGAAAAGCTGGAGCCGCCCACGGAAAAGGATAAAAAAGCCCTGCCGGTTCCTAAGGAGGGCGAGACCTTTTCGGCGGTACTGCATCCCGCCTATCTGAAAAAGGCGGATATCAATACCTTTTCCGTGGATCGGGACAGTGACGATTTCAAGGAGCTGTATAAATCCATTGAGCGCTTCGGCGTCCGGGAGCCGGTGATCGCCCGGTTCGGCAAGGACGGAGAACTGGAAATCATTTCCGGCCAGCGCCGCCACCTGATCGCCTCGGAGTTGAATTATCCCGTTCCCACCATCATCCAGCAGCTTGACGATGACGATGCCCGCATTCTGGTGGCCGACGGCAACCTGCACCGGGAGCATATCTCCACCTACGATCTCTCCCGCGCCCTCCGTATGAAAGCGGACAGCATGAAGCGCAAAGCAGGCCGGAAGATCCGCGGCGTGAAGACCGGCCCGGAGACGGATGAGATCATCGCCAGGGAAATGGGCATGAGCACCATGAAGCTCAATCGGCTTATGAAGCTGTCCGAGGCCACCAAGCAGATCTGCGACCTGGTGGACGATGGGACGCTGGCTGTTTCCGTTGCCTATAACATCGCTTTTCTGTCGCCCAAGCACCAGGACATGGTGGCCGACCTCATGGGGATCAATGTCAAGGTCAGCGCGGAAAATACCGGCAATTTGAAAAAGTATCTGAAAGCCGGAGACAGTGTAGACCGTGTACGGGATATCCTGGAGGGCAAATATCCGCCTCCCAAGGTGGTGGAGATCCCCAGGCCGGTGACACCTCCGCCTGCCCCTGCAGCGCCGCCCACGGCTCCGGCCAGCGTTCCTAAATCCGCGGACATTCCTTCCGCGCCCGCGTCTCCCGAGCCGCCGAAGGTCGTGGATCAGGTGGTGCCGTATCCCGCCAATGGTCCCACTCCGGTAAAGACAGCGCCCACGCCGGCGCAGCCCGCCGCGCCCACAGCCTCGCCGGCTCCCGCGCCCTCTATGGCACCGAAAGCGCCCGAAGCGGTAAAGGCTGAGCCTGTGGATCGGGAAAATACCTATGAGACCAAAATCATCCTTCGCGGTGATCGCCTCCGCAAGTATTTCCCGGACGTGTCCATGACACCGAGGGAGATCGAGGACAGCGTTTACGACGCCCTGGAGGAGCGCCGCCAGCGGCAGGAAAAGGCCAAGCAGGCGCAGGCTCAAAAAAGCGAGATCTTCAAGAAAGGGGTGAGCCGCTGATCTATGAATGTGCTTGTAGTGGAGCCGGGCTATCTGCCCTATGAAAAGGAAATCAACGGTCTGGAAGAAATGCAGGCGGTTGTGGGAGGCTGGATCGAGGCGATTTATCCTTATGAGGAAGAGGTCGCCATCGTCTGCAACGAGGAGGGGCTGATCAACGGACTGCCCTTCAACCGCAGCGTCCCTGGAGGTTACGGAGGTGTGTTCGGCACGTTCTTTATCTGCGGCCTGGGCGAGGAAGATTTCTGTTCCCTCCCGGCTGACCTGGTAGAGCGCTTTAAGAGCGAGTACCAAAACTCCGAGCTGCTGATCGGGGCAAAGGGAAATGAGCCGATCACACTTCCCATTCCCTCCAAGCCCAAACTGACCGGGAGACCATCCAATGGAAAAGAACACCAAAACCCAGAACGCTGATCTGGAGGCCCAGGTCCGGGAGCTGACGGAAAAGCTGGAAACCGGCATCAAGGAAGTTTTTGAAAGCGACGCCTATGTTGCCTATCTCAACGCCATGTCCAAATTTCATCATTACAGCTTTGGAAACGTCATGCTGATTCTGATGCAGTACCCAGACGCCAGCGTTGTTGCCGGATTCGGAAAGTGGAAAAAGGAATTTGGCCGGACGGTCAAGGCCGGAGAGCGCGGCATTCAGATCCTGGCCCCCATGTTCCGAAAGAGGCTGGTTCTCCAGGACAAGATCGATCCGCAGACGATGGCGCCGATTTTGGGACCGGACGGAGAGCCGGAGAAGGAATGGGTCTTTGTGAAACGGACGGACTTCCGCATCGTCTACGTCTATGACATAAGCCAGACGGAGGGAAAGGAATTCCCCTCCTACGGCGTGGACGAGTTGACCGGCGATGTTCCGCAGTATGAGGAGTTACTTTCCGCCATGGAAACGCTGTCTCCGGTGCCCATTGAGTTCTGGGAGCCGGAAGCCTCCAAGGGCTGCTATAACCTGTTGGAGCAGATAATCTACGTCAACGAGGGCATGAGCCAGGTGCAGACGCTGAAAACGCTGATCCATGAGACAGCCCATGCCAAGCTTCACGCCCTTCCGGTGGAAAACGGCAAGCTGGTCGGCCGTCCCGACAAGGATAATCACACCCAAGAGGTGGAGGCCGAGAGCATCGCCTATGTGTTCTGTCAGCATTTCGGGATCGACACGGCAGATTACTCCTTTGGGTATGTCACCGGCTGGAGTCGGGATAAATCGCTGCCGGAGCTGAAAGCCTCGCTGGATTGTATAGGTAAAACCGCAAAGGAAATGATCTCCGCAATTGGAGTAGCCTGCCCGGAGCTCTCCCGTACACCGCCGGAGGAAAAAGAGAATGCGTTTCATCATGAAACGCAAAACAATAAAGAGAAATAGGAATACCGTTTTGCTTCAAGACGTAATGATTTCCTTTTTTGTTATTCCTTTCTTCCTGTTAAACACAAGCCACAAGGTCAATTGACCTTGTGGCTTATGTCGAAATATGGTAATCTATTTTCATAGATATCATTTGAATACAGAGAAAAAAGAGGTGACAATATGATGCAAACACAAACTATGCAAACCGCTAACGAAACAATTGTAAAGAACACCTCAACCAAGGAAATTTTGCATCTGTTGACATGAAGCAGTTTGCTAAATTGGAATTTGTTTTCTCTTCACTTGAAGATCAGTCCCATGTTGTGCCTACCCTTGACCGCTTTGATGCCCTTTCTGGCCTTCCCACTGAAATCGAAGCCCGCTAAAAGCAATATGAGTATTACCGTGACAAGCTGCTGACGTCCAAGGAGGAGTAATGAGCCCAGGACATAATAAACTAATAGCAGAAATGCTTCCCGCACAATTTGTGATTCGCGGTTCAATAGAAAACATGCCTGAATGCAACTATGAGTTGTATTTGACAGAGTTTCTAAACGCATCTTCATTTTTTATGGGGAAGACCTTCAACAATCCATTTGTATTTCAAGAAGACCAATCGAAAGGGCAATGCGATTGTTATGCTCAAATCGACACAGACAAGTATGGACTTGATTTCAAATTGTTTGGGAGCGAGAAGGCACTGCAAGGGAAAAGCATTTTTTCATCACAAATAATTAAAGTGGGTCAAGGAGCATATGCTTTTGCTGTTCCAAAAGAAAGGGGCAGCATTACAGGAACTTGGATATTGTCTGTTTTAAAAGATCGTTCTTTTGATGAATTAGAGATGATAAGCAATAATGTTTATCAATCCGATCCAGCCAATTTGATCGAAAGAGAAATCCAAGGGGTATTGAAGAAATTGAAGGTTAGAAAAAACCTATTCCTCTTTTTGACCAACCGTTTTCATTTCCCTGAGGGCTTTTCCTTTGACTTTATTAAAGAATTGGATGATCTCTGCCTAAGCTTGTCTGAGAGGCTGGAACATGTGATCGCGTTCCGAAACAAATTTGCGGAAGGACATGATACATATTTCAGTTTCATTTTTGAAGACAAGCTGATAATCACAGAGTGTAATAACGGAAAACTGAAAAAAGCGGATTGCATTCCCTTATCCCAAAGCAAGGTATTCTGGGATCTAAACACAATACTGAACCCGTTTGGCGGGATAAAACTCAGAAGGGAATAGAATTTCCATGCCAGAAAAACAACCGACAAAGAAACAACACTATGTTCCGCAAACATATCTAAGAGGGTTTTCCCCAGATTCCACCTACATCTACGAATATAACTTGAAGCAGGGAAAACCCATACCAGAACCCGTAAGCATCGAATCCATATGCAGAGAAAAGTTTCTATACGAATTCAGAGATAATGATGGAGAATTCATATGGATCAATGCTCTGGAAGAAATACTTGGAGATATTGAGGGGAAATTTGCTGAGTATAAACGACGGCTTCTCAGCAAAGTAGTACATAAGGAGAATTATAAGACAAAAAACTTCTTATCAACAGAAGAACGGTATTTTTGGCGATTTTATACTACTTTGCAAGTGATGCGAATGCCTAGCATTCTCAGCGGGATCACGGAAATCATGAAGGATGAATTTCCAAAAGAGTTTACAGAGAACGAGCTTAGAAATATAGCAATCGCATTTAGTCTGCCTTTTTTCAAGCCTCCCGAACAAAATGAGTTGAACGCATTCTTACTATTCTTGTCTGCCTTGGATACAAGGACCCTCACCGTTGGGTTTGCAGAATCGGACAATCTATTTACATCAGACCAACCTATGTACGGAGAAAAAGGAGCAAAAGACCTGACAGATATTAAAGCATTATGGTTTCCTATTAGCTCGAATTGTATCCTCTTTTATTCACCCCCGCGAGAAAGTAATAACACAAAGAGAAACCGCCTAATTCCTGTTTCTTCTGATGAAGTAGACGCAATCAACAAAGGGATCGCTTACATGGCAAGGAATATTGTTTTATCAAAGCATCCATTTAGCGAAGATGATGTTGAGATCATCAAACAGGCAAGAGCAGATCGGGAACAGGACAAAGCATTTTATTATGTAGCAAGCCTTGTCAATAGAAAAACCTTCATTGAACAGGATGCGCCGCCTACGGCGGCGCTGTCCTGGCAAGTATGGCATTTGGTAGCACAAACGCCTCTTGTTAGGGGAGATCCCCTAATACCCTGCGCGAAATACGTTTCATCCTGAAACGCAATTCCATATGAAAGGACGATGCCGTGAGAAAACGCGCCAAACATGTTAGCGTATGGATGAATGAAGTCGAGTACAGACACCTTAGAGAGCAAGCCGCTATTGCAGGAATGGGGATTAATCCTTTTATGCGCTCCCTGATTGCCGGTACACAGCTCCGCTCGCGTCCGCCGGATCAGTATGCCGGGTTGCTTCGGGAACTGTCTGCCATCGGAAACAATATCAACCAGATCGCGCACTGGGCTAACGCCCGGGGTGATATCCGGGAATCCGAGGTCACAGATGCCATTGCCCTTGTCCGCCGTGCCTGGGAGCTTGTAAAGAATGGCCTATGACAAGATCCTTGTGATCCATGCCCGCTTAGATAAGAGGATCAACTACGCCCTGAACGAGGCCAAGACGCTTCGGACGGAAAACGGCCAGATCCTGCAGACGGCCATAAACTGCCAACTCGACACAGCCTTTTGGGATATGCTCCAGACCAAGCGGCGCTGGGATAAGGAAAACCGCCCCATACAGGGCTACCATATCATTCATTCCTTTTCTCCCGGAGAAGTAACGCCGGAGCAGGCGCACGCCCTCAGCGTGGGGTATGCCGAGCGGCTGCTGCAGGGGCGCTTTGAGGCTGTGGTTGCTACGCATATTGACCATGAACACATCCACACGCACATCGTTTTCAACTCTGTGTCCTGTCTGGACGGAAAGATGTACCGGGATGACTTCAAGGCGTACTATGGAGATATTCGAGGAATTTCCAATGAAATCAGCCGGGAAAACGATCTGTCCGTTATTGAGCCGAAGGGCAAAGGAAAGCACTATGCGGAATGGGACGCAGAGCGAAGCGGAAAAGTGACTGTGCGAGGGCTGATCCGGCAGGATATTGATGCTGCCCTTGCAGAAGCGTTTACGCTGCAATCCTTTTTCGAGGCGCTGCAAAGGCGCGGCTATGCGATCAAGCGCGGCGCCAACGTGAAGCATACGGCGGTCAAGCCACCCGGATCGGATCGCTTTGTCCGGCTGGACAGCCTGGGCGATGGCTATACCGAAGCGGATATACGGGAGCGGCTGAATAGGAGCCGCACAGAGCCGGAGGCAGCGAAAGCAGCTCCAGCGGCGTCCACCTACATTCCAAAACGTAGATACAAGGTCATGCATGGATCTCCCGTCTATGGAAAAAAGCGCAAGCTGTCCGGCCTACGCCGTCTGTATCTGCATTACCTGTATTTGCTTTCTCCGCCCCGGCCGCGACGCCGTCCCATCCCATTCCCCGTGCGGGCCGAGGTCAGAAAGCTTGACCAATACAAGCGGCAGTTTGCGCTGCTGCAAAAATACCGTATCAACAGCGAGAGTCAGTTGTCCATGCTTGCGGATGCTTTGCAGTCGGACATTGACTCTCTTGTTGTATCCCGGCGCGAGCTGTACCGCCGCCAACGGCGCGGTGGGGACGTGAGCGCCGAGATCAAAGAAATCTCCCTTGCCCTGCGCCCGATACGCCTCGAGCTGAAATGCTGCCAACAGGTCGCGGACAGAATACCGCAAATTCAAGAGCATATCCGGCTCGACCGGCAGGCCGAGGAACAGGCCGAGAGAGAAAAAACAAAACCCAGAGAAAGGAGGCACGACCTATGGAAGTAAGCGGCGAAGTGGCCGATCTGATGCTCAAGGAAGGACTGGAGGCTGCCAAAATCGCAACAGAGCTTTCTGCGAAAGGGCTTGTGAACGTGGCGGCTCTGCTGGCCGCGATGGTCAAGCAGCACTACAAGGTGGTCGGCAAGGTCGGTATCGAACGTCTGATGAAAGACAGCAACGCCGAATCCGTTATCATCCCGATCAAGGCCGCAGACTATGAGCAGTTCCAGAAGATCGCCAAACAGTTCGGCGTCCTGTACGCAGCCGCCAAGCATGAGAACAAGGAAACCGGCGTCCTGCACATCATTTCCAACGTTAATTACAGTGCTCAGCTCAACGCCGTTATGGAGGCGATGGGCTACCCTTTGCCGGAAGTGAAGCAGGAGGAACAGGCCGCAAAAAAAGCGAAAGCCCGCGCTCCACAAGAGAGATCCTCCGAAGAGCGCGGGACTGGCTTGAATCAACCGCAGAGGGATGAAAAGCCCTCCACCCGTCAGAAGCTGGCCGAGCTGGACAGCATTGCCAGGCAGAAAAAGCAGAAAACTCCTGTTCGCCACAATGACAAAACACGGTAATTGTGTTTCACCGTGAGACAAGTTTTGGAGGGATGCCTATATAAACCAAAAGACTTTCCGGGACGCCGCCCCTATGTGGGCGGCGTTTTCCCTGGCCGTGCTGTATCTGGCTGTACTGGCCGCAGGCGTCTATGAGGACGGCATGAATCTCTTCCAGTTCATGGCCGTCTTTCCCGACGCCATGAACAAGCCTTTTACCCTGCGCTGGACGCCATACACGGCCAAGTTTATTCTGGGAGCTTTGCTTCTCTGTGGCGGAGTAATCGCCCTGTACTATTCCTCCCGCATGAACAGACGCCCCGGCGAGGAACACGGCTCTGCGAAATGGGGCAGCGTCCAGGAGTTGAACAAGAAGTACAGCGACAAAGACCCCGCCAGGAACGTGATCCTCACCAAGCACCTGTGCATGAGCCTCAACGGACGGCAGCACATGAGAAACCTGCTTCAGATCGTGGTCGGCGGCAGCGGCGCGGGAAAGACCCGTTTCGTGGTCAAACCGAATCTGCTTCTTGCCAATGCCAGCTTCATTTGCACCGATCCGAAGGGAGAGCTTGTCCGGGCTGTCGCTCCATTCCTTTTACAGCAGGGATATGTTGTCAAGGTGTTCGACCTCATTGAGCCGAGTCATTCCGACAGCTATAACCCTTTCCGCTATATTCGCAAGGACTCCGATGTGTTCCGGCTGATCTCCAATTTCATTCAGAACACCACACCGAAGAACGCCACACAAAACGATCCCTTCTGGGAGAAATCCGAAATCGCTCTGGACGCCGCCCTCATGCTGTACCTAATCCATGAAGCGCCTCCCTATGAGCAGACCATGGAAATGATGCTCACCATGATCGAGTACGGCGGGGCGAAAGAGGACGATGACGATTATCAATCGGCGCTGGATCTGCTTTTTGTTGCGTTGGAGGAAGAACAGCCGGATCACATTGCCGTGCGGCAATATCATATTTTCAAACAGGCGGCGGGCAAGCCGGCGAAAAGCATTCTTGTGTCCGCTGCTGTCCGTCTGGATTCCTTCACGCTGCGGGAGATCCAAAGCATCACCGATGAAGACACGCTGGAACTGTCAAAGCTGGGAGAGCGAAAACAAGCCGTTTTCTGCGTGATCCCCGACAGCAACGACAACAGCCTGAATTTCCTTGTAGGTCTCCTGTACACGCAGGCATTCCAGGAACTGTACTACCAGGCAGACAAGGTTCACATGGGCGGTCTGCCCGTGCCGGTGCGGCTCATGTTCGACGAATTTTCCAATGTGGCTCTCCCGGACGGCTACGCCCGCCTGCAGGCGACCATGCGATCCCGCAACATCATGGCCACCATCATTCTGCAAAACATATCACAGCTCAAAGCCCTGTTCAAAGACGACTGGGAGGGCATCATCGGCAACGCCGATACGATGATTTACCTCGGCGGCAACGAGCAGAGCACCCACAAGTATATCTCTGAGCAGCTGGGCAAAGAAACGATCTCTACCAAGTCCAGCAGTCAAAGCAAGGGGCGCAACGGATCGTACAGTCAGAGCACACAGCTCACCGGCCGGGAGCTTATGACGCCGGATGAAGTACGGCTCCTGGATAACAAAAACGCCATTGTAATTATCCGTGGGGAGCGTCCGGTCATCGACGAGAAATACGATCTGATGAAGCACCCCAACATTCGTTTTACCGAGGACGGCGGCGCTGCCCCCTACGTCCACAGCCCGCATTGTCTTTACGATATGCGGTATCTACTATCTACAATCGAAACGGAGGAATCTGTATGAAAAGACCGACTACCAAACGAGCAAAGCACTTTCTGTCCGTGTGGATCGTCCTGACGCTCTGCGCGGCATTTCTCACTACCACCGCTTTAGCTACCGGCACCGATCCGATCACGGTGGTCAACAACCTGTCTGACTTCATCTTTTCCGCTATCAAGGCCATCGGCATTATTATCCTTGGCTGGGGCATCGTCCAGGTCGGTATGTCGATCCAGAGCCATGACGCCAGCCAGAGATCCCAGGGCTTCCTGTGCCTGTTCGGCGGCCTGGTGATCGCCTTTGCCAAGGAGATCCTGTCGGCCATCGGCGCTGTATAAGAAAAAACAGGAAATGCGTTTCGGAATGAAACGCATTTCCTGCTGCAACTGATGCCCTTATTCCTCTTCTTCGTAAAGGAGCGAAACGAACTGTTCCGGCGTATAAACGGGCATGGGAGCACCAACATAGTCTCTGATGTTCCTTGTCACGATGCAGTCTATTCCTGCCCGATCTGCCGTCTCGACCATTACGGCATCTTCATAATCTGAGATATCTGAGGTTAGAGCCTTTTGGCAATCCATACCGGTGGTATCAAGAATTGTAAAAAGGTCAAACAATACACCGAGTGCCTTTCTTGTTTCCGCCGCATTATGAAGTGCCTTATGCATTAGGAAGTAAATATCCGTTATGGTATTGGCGGTGAGGAACCCTTCACACCGATGATTGGCAACAGACAGAAATACTGCTTCGGCATCTTCGTCAAACGGCTTCCGGCTCTGCATTGCGTCAATAATGACGCAGGTATCAATCAAAGCATTCATACTCTGCTCAGCCGCTCCTCATGTGCCTGCTCAATGGTCATGTCGCCGGGAATGATACCGAACAGGGATCTGGCCATATCAACTCTATCCTGGTAAGGGTTTGTAAGTTTCGCCACGACTTTTCCGTTGCGAGTGATAAAAACATCTTCCCGTTCAGCCATTAGAAGATACTTGCTCAAATTCTGTTTCAGCTCGGTCGCGGTAATAGACATATAGGACTCCTCCTTTTCTCTGGAATTGGGTTCATCTGTATTATATGCTAATCGTACGATTTTAGCAATAGAATCGTACGATTTTCTTTTGGAAACTTTTTGTGAATGTGAGGTGTAAACCATCAGTGATAATTGGGTCATAAGAAATCTTGAACGGGCAATCGCCACATGGAATGACCGTCTGGCCGAGCTGTGGCAGCTCATCACGCAGACTCCGGAGACCTTCAAGGGCGGCGCGATATGGGGCGTCGTTGTCAATATCAATTCTGCCCTGGTGGGGATCGGCTACGGCTTGTTGGTGCTGTTCTTTGCGATCGGCGTCTTTTCCTCGGCGGCATCCTTCAAGGAACTGCAAAGGCCGGAGTTTGCCCTGCGGCACTTCATCCGCTTTGTGCTGGCCAAGGTAGCCGTTGGCCGGGGTATGGAAATCATGACGGCCATCTTTTCCATTTGCGGCAGCGTGGTCTCCGCATCCATGAACAGTATCGGCGGCGCGGTGACGACCTCGGCCAGCCTGCCCGGTGAGATCGTCAGCGCCATCGAGGACGTAGGCTTTATGCAGAGCATCCCGTTATGGCTGGTGTCCTTCCTGGGCAGCCTGTTTATTACCGTCATGTCGATCATTCTGATCCTGACGGTGTACGGCAGGTTTTTCAAGCTCTACCTGTACACAGCCATCTCACCGCTGCCCTTCGCGTCCTTTGCCGGGGAGAACACCTCCGGCATCGGCAAAGCCTTTGTAAAGTCCTATATGGGCGTGTGCCTGGAGGGAGCCGTGATCGTGCTGGCCTGTCTGATCTACTCAGCCTTTCTGTCCGGATCGTCTCCCACGGTTGATTCGTCTCTGCCAGCCGTGACAATGGCGTGGGAATACATTGGGGAGCTGATCTTTAATATGCTGATCCTCACCGGCCTTGTGAAAGGAGCTGATCGGATCGTACGGGAAATGTTCAGCTTATAAGAAAGCGGTGAGATCGCTTGATCCCACCGCTTTCGCTTAATCCGTTTCATCCGGAAACGGATTTGCCGGTCCGTATTCCAAAACCCGGCCCGTTGCTAAAGCATGGGCCAGCCACTCCTTTTCCCGGCGCTTTTTTAACCGATAACGCAGCCACCAAGCGCCGAGGAAAAAGACGATGCTCGCTGCCAGAAGCGCCAAAGATAGCACGCCATTTGCCTCTGCCCATTTGGGCCAGAACAGCCGGGTCGCCGCAATCCAGAAGCCCAGGGGGAACAGGTATAGCTTCCACAAAAGCTTTACCGCAAAGGGCAGGGAAATCAGCGCCCCGGCCACGATCAACAATTGCTGCATGGGACTCATGTTCAACAGCTCCTTTTCAGTAGATTTTTCTACTGAAATTATCCCTCTACTATAAAAACCTGTCAAATTTTCGCACGAATGGGAGGTAATACATATCATCGAAATAAAGATCCCGAAGGAGATCCGGCAGTACAAGGAAAGCATTTTCTTTGGGCTGTCGGCCCGACAATTCTTTTGCGCTGTTTTCGCCGTTGCCATCGCTGCTGGTGTGTATCTTCTGCTTGGCCCGGTCGTCGGCAAGGAGACCGCAAGCTGGCTCTGTATCGTCCTGGCTGTTCCCGCCGCCATGGCCGGCTTCTTCACCTATAACGGCATGACTTTTGAACAGTTCCTGTGGGCGGTCATCAAGACGGAATTCCTCTATGCGGGAGACCGCAAGTACATCGGGGAAAATCTGCTTTACAACTGCTTCAACCGAAAGGGGCGTGGCGATTTTGATTAAGACCCTTGCCATAGCCAACAAAAGCGAGCGCGTGCGTGTCAGAGTCCCTCACTCCGTCCAGCAGAGCATCCCCATCCGGCGCATCTACACCAACGGCATTTGGGAGGTAGGCCGGAAGCACAGCCGGAGCTGGCGACTCACAGACGTGAATTACATTGCCGCCTCGGACGAGCCCCAGCACAACATCTTCAAATCCTACTGCGCTGCGCTCAACTCCCTGCCCACTGACGTCACGGCCAAGATCACCATTGTCAATCACCGGCTCAACCCCGCTGAGTTTGAGCGGCGCATCCTGCTGCCGTATAAGGACGACTGGCTGGATCATTACCGGGAGGAGGCCAACGCCATCATGTTGGGGCGGGCGGCGCAGAGCAACAACCTGGTGCAGGAGCGCTTTGTGACGCTCTCCATCCCGCAGCGCAAGATATCCGAGAGCCGGGCGTATTTCCGCCGGGCGGGAGCTAACCTGCAGAAGACCTTTGCCCGTCTGGATTCCGGTATCACCCCGGCCAACAACTATGACCGGCTGCGTATCCTCCATGACTTTTTCCGACCCGGATATGAGCAGTATTTCGACTATGACGATTACCTCTACATGCAGTCCGGCAAGGACTTTCGGGATCTCATTTGCCCTGACTCCATCAGCTTCAAGCGCAATCACTTTGAGTTTGGAAACCGCTTCGGACGTGTGCTGTTCCTGCGTACCTATGCCTCCTTTGTCACAGACGATCTCATTTCCGATCTGACCGAGTATGCCCGTGACCTGATCCTTTCCATTGACATGATCCCTGTTCCCACGGACGAAGCGGTCAAGGAGGTGGAGAGCATCATCCTGGGGGTGGATACAGACATTACCCGCTGGCAGCAGCGGCAGAACAGCCGGAACAACTTTACCGCCGAGGTCCCCCGGACCATGGAACAGAAGCGGGAGAACTCCCGGGGATTTATGGATGATCTGACCCAGAACGACCAGCGCATGATCTTCTCCCTCATTACCCTTGTCCATACCGCCGACAGTCTGGAGGAACTGGACGCCGACACGGAAAGCCTGATCGCTATTGGCAAGGAGCATCTTTGCGACATTTCCCCGGCCCGTTTCCAGCAGGAGGACGGACTGAACACCGCTTTGCCCTACGGCCTCCGGCGCATCCACGCCCTGCACACGCTTACCACGGAGAGCTGCGCCGTGGCGATCCCGTTCCGGGCGCAGGAGATCCAGGACCCCGGCGGCCTGCCCTGCGGAATCAACGAGATCTCCAAGAATCCCCTTGTCTGCGACCGACTGAAACTGACCAATCCCCACGGATTTGTTCTGGGCGTCACCGGCTCCGGCAAAAGCGTGGACATGAAGTCTCAGATCCTGAACGTGGCCCTTGCCACCGACGACGATATTATCATCATCGACGCCGAGCGGGAGTACGGCACGCTGGCCCGTGCCCTGGGCGGTGAAGTGATCGAGATCTCGCCCCACAGCCAGCACCACATCAACCCGCTGGAGATCACCGCCGAGTATGAGGACGAGAGCCCCATTGCCGCCAAGTCCGGCCTGATCACCACGATCCTTGCCCAGCAGATGGAGGCCGGGACATTGAGTGCCAGCCACAAATCCATCGTTGACCGCTGTACCGCCAACGTGTTCAAGGCGTATCTGAAAGGCAAGGCCCCGGCGCCGCTCCTCACCGACTGGCGCCGGGAGGTCATGCGTCAGCAGGAGCCGGAGGCGCGGGAGCTGGCGTTGGCGGCGGAACTGATCACCGAAGGCAGCCTGGACGTGTTTGCCCATCCCACCAACGTGGACATGAGCAGCCGCATCATCTCCCTGGATCTCTACGAGATGGGAGAGTCCCTGCGTCCTACCGCTCTTGTGGTCGCCCTGGAAGCGGTGCAAAACCGCGTCATGGAAAACCGGAAACGGAACAAGTACACCTGGGTCTTCCTGGATGAGGTTTATCTCTATTTCAAGTATCCCTATTCCGCCGAGGTGCTCTATAAGGCGTGGAAGAGGTTCCGCAAGTACGGCGGCATTATGACGGCAGCCACGCAGAATGTGGAAGAGTGCCTCCGCTCCGACACAGCCCGGTATATGTTTGCCAACTCTGAGTATGTCCGTCTGTTCACCCAGGCAGCTACGGATATGGATGAGCTGGCGCATCTCCTGCATATCTCCGATAACCAGATGGGCTATGTGACCAACGCCGAGCCGGGCCACGGGCTGATGAAGGTAAAGGGCTATATCATTCCCTTCGACGCCACGATCCCCACGGACGGGGATATATACAAGCTCATCAACACCACCCCCGGCCGGGGCTAATCCGTTTCATGCTGAAACGAATTTGGGAGGCCAGGAATGGATAAACGCACCATACGAGAAGCCGGCAGGAAGAAAGCCGTCCGTGACAGAGTGTGGGAACGCAGACAAGAGCAGCCCTGCCGTAAATCCGGCACAATCATGCGTCAGGCCGGACGCTATCGGGCCATCGATACAGCGAAGAAGCAGGTCAACGAGGCACGGAATGCCCTGACCCCGGAGCCGGACCAGGAGCCCTATACCGCTACGGATAAGGTGGAAACCGTGGCTGCCAATTCCGTATATGCGGCAATGAATATAGCCTTGTGTAAGCCGACGCCCCAGCAGCTCATGCGGAGGGAGGCGGTCAAGGACTATAAGCGCCGCCGCTCCCAGGCAAACAAAAATCCGTTTCATGATGAAACGGATAATCCGGGCTATGCCGATACGACGATCACTCCCGATATCCAGGAGACCCCTTCGGCTGATCCGCTGCGCAGGCCGCAGCGCCCGGCACCTCAAAGAGAAACAAAACACATTTCGGAAGCCCATCCATCGATCCATCCATCCACGGGACAGCGCCCCTCGGCGCTGTCCCGTGGTTCATCCTCCGACAGCATAAAGAAAGCCGCCCTTGCCAAAGAGCAGGGGCGGCGGTATGCCCGTGACCGGGCGATCCGGGAGATCACCGGTGGCACAGCGCAGACTACAGCAAAGACGGCAACAAAAGCTGGGACAGACTTTCTCAATAAGCTTGGTACAGCGATCCCCCGTGCCGTTGTCCCGGAGAAGGAAACGCTGCTATATGCTGCGGGCGCTCTTTTACTAATCATTATTCCGTTTGTTGTCATTATGGGTGTTGCTTCCATGCTCCTGGGCAGCGGCGGCAGCCGCAGCGGCTATGTCCCTGTGAGCGAGGAAGTAGAGGCGTTTACTCCCATGATCCAGCTTTATGCGACAGAGCACGGCATCCCGGAATACGTGGAGATGATCAAAGCCGTCATGATGCAGGAGAGCGGCGGGCAGGGAACCGATCCCATGCAATGCTCCGAAAGCGGCTTCAATACCCGCTATCCCCATGCGCCGAACTCCATCACCGATCCCGAATACTCCATCGACGTGGGCGTACAAAGTCTGGCCTATGTGCTGGGGCTAGCCGAAGCGGAAAGCCCCATAGACTTGGAGCGCATTTCTCTAGCGCTCCAGGGCTACAACTATGGTTCCGGTTATATCACCTGGGCGCTGGCTAACTACGGCGGATATTCCGAACTGAACGCCATCGAGTATTCGGACATGATGGTGGAGCGTATGGGTTGGACCGGGTACGGCGATAAAGCCTATGTCTCCCACGTTCTGCGGTATTATCCTATAGGCCGCTCCTTCATGGGCGAGGGCAATGCTGCCATGGTCGCCGTGGCACAGTCACAGATCGGCAGCGTGGGCGGCGAGCCCTATTGGAGCTGGTGGGGACTGGATTACCGGGTGGAGTGGTGCGCTATGTTCGTGAGCTGGTGCGCCGACCAATGCGGCTATCTGGATTCCGGCGTGCTGCCGAAGATGGAGGGCGTTCTGCCGTTCATCGACTGGTTTCGGGAACGCTGCCAGTGGCAGGATTGCGATTATAAACCCATCCCCGGCGATATTATCTTTTTCGACTGGGAGGGTGACGGAGTAGCCAATCACGTTGGGATCGTGGAAAAGGTGGACGGAGACTTTATATATACTATAGAGGGGAATACAGACGACCAATGCAGAGAAAACCGGTATTATCTGATCTCTACGCCTATCTTTGGCTATGGTCTGCCGCAGTATTGATAATCCGTTTCATCATGAAACGAAAAAAGGCGAAGTATTGCTTCATGTCATCAATAAATGAAGCCAGCCCGTTATGAGCTGGCTTCATTTTATACACCTATAGGTATTCTTTCTGATATACGCTCTTTTAGTTCGTCAAGCGTTCCCATTACTTCGTTGTATTCATTTTGCAGTCTTTCTTCTTCATCCTTGTCATACCCATATTTCTTGTACTTTTTGCTCAACATCTTCTGTAGCCATTTTGAGATGAAATTATGCGCGTCAAGTGGTTTTCCCACAACAATCTGAAAACTAATGGGAACAGCAAAAAGAACTATATTTAATATGACGGAGAGAACTGTTAAGTAGTCCTTTCCTTGAGCATTCCCAAATTGAAACAGTTTTACTGTAAGCAAAATAGAGGCAAGAGCAAACAATACAAGAATACAGGTGATACAGATATTGTTATGCCTAAACTTTTTCTCCGCCAGTTCTTTTGCACGGCGTTGCTCAGATAGAGCGTCCGAAAGATCGCTACATTTTTTCTCTAATTCCCGAATATCACGTTTACGCTCTCTTTCGTCGGCGTCATGAAGCGCTTGCCGCAATTCTGTCACTTCTTCTTGATGTCGTTCTTCGGATTGATTCATTTTTTCCGAGAGGGTTTTGATGCTACTTTGAAGGGCAGCTATTTCTTTCTTTGCAATCTCTCGCTCCTCCAAATGGCCTTGAAGCTTTGCATCCTCCCGAATTTTTGTCAATATATCAAGTGTAGTTCTTTCTGTAAAGAACTTATCATCGCCCTTTGTCATTTCCATAAGGATCTGCTGAGCGAGACTACTTGTCTTAAGAAAATATGCTTCCTCCGGACTGATCTCTTCTTTTTCAGCAAGCTTTTCAGCTGATTCTACTAGTTTACGTTTTAGTTGTGTTGAGGGTAGGAAAGCAGCATAAGCGTTTGCGGCAACGCGAATTCTTGTAGATGATAAAAGTTGCTGAGGGTTATTCAGCCAGATTAGAGTTCCCCAGTATACATCATTTACACAGTCAGGGATTTCGGAGGTGTTTTGCTGTACAAGGGCTCTCGCTATTGAAGCCAAGGAGTTGTTTCTGGTGATAAAAATATTAGAAATAGACTGTATATACGGAGCGCGGATTCCTGCGTTTAGATGGTCAACAAAATATAGAGATCGGGCGTCCTTATCAATAGTTCTTTGTTTAGTCTCTTCATCAAACGATGGATCTCTTGATCTATATTTTTCAACAATTAAGTCATAGTATTCTTTTTCTGATTTTACGCCCCTCGGACTGAATCCCGGATAATCCATATCATCAATTTCTATCTGATAGCGTCCAAGGCGGGTGACAAGACTGCTTGCGAATTCGGCAACTTCATCTCTGGTGTAGTTATTGCTAACAAAGAAACGCGTTGAAGCTGTCGCACAGAACGGATCGTAGAACGGATTGCCTATCCATTCTTCGCTGCCTTGAATTAATGTCACCAGTTCGGAGTATGTGTGTCTGAAAATTTTAACTCTCATCCCGAGCTGTTGAGTCGCGGATATTAAGTCCTCATATACTTTTGAGTGATCTATCTCGTCAATCCCCAGAAGGGAAAAAACGACGGACGTATCCAAATATACCGAGGCATTACTTTTAGTAGTTCCAATAGTATCGTCCTGGCCACTAATAAATAGATCGGTTAGTATTCTCCCAACTATTAGTGAACCGATATACTCTACAAGGGAAGGATCAGTACTCTCAATAGATGAATAAAAGGCGTAAAAGAGCCGCATCAAAGGGTTGTCAGTTATAGCGCTATAGTCCTGGATGCCACGTAATAAATCTATACCATTTAACCCAATAAAATCATCAATAGTCTTCTCTGCATCGTCTTTAGTGACCTCTATTCCCGAGGCTCTTGCAAATGATATATATCTACTTACAAGCCGATCCAGAAGGTGTTGTTCCTTTTCAAATGTATCATCAGGCACATCTGGATCTATTTTTTCTTTTACTGGGGTAAACGAGTTTGTCATTGTCTCCCACAAGTAGCCTTGATTCTTAAGTTGAGTGACAATAACAGTCATAGGATGGTATGGAATTGAAAAACCGCACCGCTTTTCAAAGTCATCACAAATCTCTTGAATACGGAACGGTCGATATCCTCTTTCCTTGATAACATATTTGGTTAGAAAGATAAATGCATCTGATATGTTTCGGCCAGAGTATTCTTCTCTTATTAAGGAGTAAACAGAACTGTTTATGAGCTTTCCCACGGTAATTCCCCCTTTTTCGGGAGTATTATAGCATATACTGTCGATGGAAGAAACACTAATATGTATTGTTTCAACTGAGCTTTCCTAAACCCGCTTCATGATAAATAGACGTTCGATTCATCCTTGTGTTTTGCTCAGGCCAAAAGTTGCGTTTGAGCACCAATGTGCTTATAACAGGAATGATAAAAAAAGTTGTTAATAATCCGACGCAAATCCCTAGTATGGTGAAGGCGGAAAGAGGTGACAGTATATGACAGACACGGAGATCATCAACCTGTTTTTTGAGCGCTCAGAGCAGGCGATCACCGAGCTTGCCAGAAAACACGGCAACGCCGTGGCAAGAGTGGCGCGGAACATTCTGGGAAATGAGCAGGATACCGAGGAGTGCGTGAACGATACATACCTCGGGACCTGGAAAGCCATCCCGCCCAACCGGCCATCACCGTTGCGGACGTTCGTATGCAAGATCGCGCGTAACCTTGCTACGATGAAATATCACGCCAATACAGCGGAGAAGCGAAACAGCCATTATGACGTAGCTCTCGATGAACTGGAAGACTGCTTCTCAGATGGCAAAAGCATAGAAGACGAGTATGATGCAAAGGAGCTATCAGATGCCATTAACTCTTTTCTTGCTACGCTGAATTATACTGACCGATTCATCTTCACGCGTCGATACTGGTATTCCGATCCGCTGCAGGACATTGCCAAAATGGCAAACACAACAACCAACAGTGTGACTGTCCGCCTTTTCCGTATCAGAGAAAAGCTCAAACACTACCTTGTGAAGGAGGGATTGCTTGTATGAAACGGGACCTGATCTCCCTGGCACTGAACGGCATGGATGACAGATTCATCAGTGAAGCAATGGTATTCCATCCCGAGGTCATACAGGAAACCCCGGAAAGGATCGTACGAATGAGAACAAAGCGTATCATTTCCATTGCTTTGGCTGCGGCGCTGATTCTGGCATTGGGCGTAGTCGCTTACGCCACGGATCTTTTCGGTCTTAGGGCATTGTTAATCAAGAACGACAACCTAAACCAGGATGGAGGCACAAATAGCGGGCATCTATCTTTTACACAGCCCCAGGATGCCCCCGGGGATCTGAATGCTTCGATTCGGCAGAAGATAGATAACTCTACCAAAGCGTGGGCTGAGTGGGAAGCGTGGCGTGTAGAAAACGGTATCTTCGAGCCCGAAAGCTGCAAGGCGCCCGAAAGCACCAGCTCGTCTACTGCCGTAGAAAATGAAGATGGCACAGTGACCTTGATTTTCTATAGCGACAGTATCGGTGAGAAAGAGATCGAGAGGCGCGTTGTTTCTGAAGAAGACTATAAGGCATCGGAAGCCTATTGGGAAGCCAGAGCTAAGGGATTCTTCGGTTATGATTTCTCGTATCACGTGTATACCCAGGAGATGGCGGACAAGCTGGAGCGTATTGCTGCCAATTACGGTTTGAAGCTCCGCCACCAGAGAACGAGTATGTTCCAGAACCATGATGAGGTTGCTGAGTTTTCTACCCGCGAAGAAATCACGGCAAGAATAAATGAGGTTTGTACTAACGGGAGGAATCTCTTCCGAACCGAGCCGACCGGCTATGATAAATTCTACTATTTCGACGAGGGTACTTTCGCGATCAGCTTTTTCACAACTTCTAATCTGACCAACACTGGAACATACTGTTATCTCTACAACTCTCCTTACGGAACTCTGTCCAGCGGATTTGAGATCTTTACGGAAGTGGAGGATGTAAGTGCGTTTTCTTCCCGTACCCATACTACTCCAGACGGTACGGAAATCACGGTTCTTCAAAATGGGTCAGCCGTCTATGCATATGTTTACCTAGACAATTCTTTCGTGACATTGCAGATCAATCAGCTCAATGGTCTTACCGACACCGAAGTTGACAGCATCATCGACATGATTGATTTCAGTGTGATCGGCTAACATCTAAATACCTTTTAGCAAAGAGCCAGACGCTTAAAGCGCAGAGCCTGCTTCTCCAAAATGGAGCTGCAGGCTCTGTCTGCCTATTTCAGTGAAAGCGTTTCCTATTGAAATGTATCCTTCGCAGCAATTACTTGACAATGCCTAACAGATTTGCAATTAAGCTTCTAATAGATATACTCTTTTTAGAATTAGCTTTTTTGAAAGATTTGTTATTCCATCCTGTGATATAGGGTGAGGCGGACAGGAAGTGAGGCAATTGGAGGACAGTAAAATCATTGACCTGTTTTTTGAGCGCTCGGAACAGGCCATTGATGAGTTAAGCCGCAAATATGGGCCCGCAGTAAAGAAGACAGCTGCTAACATTCTGAATGATCGGTTGGATGTGGAAGAATGTGTGAATGATACTTACCTGAGAACATGGGACAGTATTCCGCCTCAATCTCCCAACCCTCTTGTAAGCTACGTTTGTAAAATCGCTCGCAATCTGGCCATAAACCGCTACCATGCCAACAGAGCCGAGAAACGAAATAGAGGTTTTGATCTGATACTGGATGAAATGGAAGAATGTATTCCATCCGGTGTGAACGTTGAGACTGAATTGGAAGCAAAAGAGCCTTCAGTAGCAATCAATAGCTTTTTATACTCTCTTAACGACGAGGATCGTTTCCTTTTTATACGCCGGTACTGGTATGCGGATTCAGTTTCTGATTTGTCAGCAATGACAGGCGGCAGCCCTAACCGCGTCTCCTTGCGTCTATTCCGCGTCAGAGAAAAACTCAAAAAAAGGCTGATTAAGGAGGGCTTTCTTGTATGAATCGGGAATTGCTTGCAAAAGCATTCGGTGATATCGATGAACAGCTTATCGCACAAGCTTATCGTCCTGCTCCCGAAGATGCATCCAGCTCTTCGGAAAGGGTGATTCACATGAAAAAGAAACGTATTATTTCACTTGCTCTGGCAGCAGCGCTGATCCTCGCTCTCGGCGCAGTAGCATATGCAGCCGGATGGATTGCTCCCGTTTTTCACAGCATTCGTTACTTTGTCCCTGCTTCTGAAGAGCGGAAGCCCGGAAGCGAATCTTATTACTCGGAGATGGAAGAGAAAAACGCTGTTATGGAGGCCGCGGAGCAGTATATAAATGACCAGCAGCTGGCGCCGGAAACCATATGTCTGCCGGAGTTTGACAACTGCGAAATCACTTTACTAGAGCGCTTTTATGATGGAAAGAACCTGGAACTCGGTGTGCACCTTGAATCAGACATTCCTATGTTCTCCGCTGTCTTCAACAACGAGGAGGGTATAAAGGAAAAAGCAAGAACTATCGCCTTCTCCTCTGGCGTTGAAAACGATGACATTGAAATGCTTGAGCCAGTTGCCTACGATGAGATCATGGCGTCTCGCTCGGATAAAGCGAAAGAATACGGCCTTCGCCATGTTAGCACCATTGTGCTTGACAGTATGCTGAGCCATGAATTGACTCCGGAAGAGTATGAAGCAGTCTGGGGGCACCTTTTAGAAACTGGCCATCTCTGCATTGTCAGAAACGACCTGTATGTTTCCGACCATATTCTGATGGAAGACGGCACCGACTTGGGCCAGACATACAGCGTACCGGTTTATGATGATATGGCCGTTCGAAGCGGCAACGTCTTTATTGATGCGCCAGAGCTCCCCGAAGTTGCCCAAGGGTTGGATACCCTGTCTTTCAAGCTAAATATTAGACTTGTCCGGTCGTTCTACTACATGGAACTGGATGGTTCGACTTGGTATTATAGTGAATTTGTTGGAGAATCCTTCGTTCCTTTTAGTGTTGAGAATGCAGAAAACAGATGACATGTAGATGCAATTAAGGCCTTTATCCCATTAACATAGACTTCTTACAATAAAAAAGAGGTGAGAACAATAGATCAGAAAAATGAAACGCATTGGCTTATCTGCCCCATATGCGGTGGAAAGACAAAGCTGAAAATACGCGAAGATACAGTCCTTTTGAATATCCCGTTGTTCTGCCCTCAATGCAAGCGGGAAACGATCGTAGGCGTAATAAAACTGAAAATGGTAGTCAGCGACGAGCCGGACGCTTAAAGCGCAGAGCCTGCTACTCCGTGAAGGGAGTTGCAGGCTCTGTTTTTATTTTATGGCGTTCAGCTTTTTGCCCTTTACGACTTCCAAGGCACCACTGACGATAGGGATCAGCGAGGCGATCTGATCATCGGAGCAGTCTGAAAGCATGATTTCAAGCTGCTTTCTTGCCGGGGCATCGGCTGTTTCTGACGGATAAAAGATCTCCGTCGGGTCTATTTGCAATACCTCGATCAGCGCAGACAGCACGTCCAGCTGCAGATTGCCTTCCCCGTGCTCTATTTTCCGTATGGTCTGCTCTGTGACACCGGTACTCTCCGCAAGAGCCGCCTGCGTCATGTTCCTTTTTTTACGATACCTATATACACAGTCTCCCAATGCCTTTGCACATTCCGACATTTTAGTTCACCTCATACCGATTGTACAGTATTGGTTTCCTTGCCGGAATTTGTCAGAGTTGCGCTTTTACCGAAAAGATAATTGCGGTTTATGGCACCGCATAATCCCCCAGCCAATCTGTTTCATCATGAAACGAATAATGACGAACGATAGCAAGAACGGTAAGATAGCGTCCGCCCGTGTATGGAGAGTGCTGAACGATTACGAGCGGTAGACCGCCACTTTTTCCCAGGCCTACGATATAATATCATTGCCGGCAACGATAACAACTATTCAAAAAGAATCAAGCAGAGAGGAAGTAAACCGGATGCTTTTAGTCGATCAATTACAGGAAACCGCAGCTCCCGTTATTATCACGAACGACACAGGCCGGCTCCTGCGCAGCCTTGGCGCCACCGGGCGGCTGTATGGATATAGGTACATGGAGTATACATCGTGGATTATATGTCCCGGCACCAGGACGATCACCAGTTCCTCACGAAGGTCGCGTATCCGGAGACGGCAAAGCACTTCCATGTTTCCCCGTCCTCGGTGGAGCGGGCCGTGCGGACACTCATTCAGGCGATCTGGAAACGGAGCGATCACAGCAACCTGGACTATGTGGCCGGGGTGCAGTTGGAGAAGGCTCCCACCAACAGTGAGTTCATTGACATGATCGTTGCCTTTATCCAGTACAAGAGCTGATGGGAGGGGCGGCCTCTCCGTCCCTCCCAAACATTTCCGTTCACAGAAGCATACCGGCAGCGGCATGTTTCTGTGAGCCGAAAGTCTCTCCACAAATGAATAGGGCAGGCAGATACGTTCCGTTTGCATGAAGCCAGACGGCGGGTGCGCCACGATCGTCAGTCGGTAAGGAGGTGAAGAACCGGCGGCAGAGCGATACCACCAGCGCCGTATACAGCTTTTGGCAGGGCTGTTGGCGAGGATATGCGAATGGGAGAGATACTTGCGTTGGCTATGCGTCACAGCGTAGGACGCCCCGCCATAAGAATGGGGGGAGGCACGGTAAAAAACCTATGGAGCGGCAAGCCCAGCCGCCGTCTGTCTTTGCCTTTGATATAAACGTGATACCCTTTGATCCGCACAGCTTGTATGTGCGGATTTCGTTGTATAACGTCGAAATCCGTTTCATGCTGAAACGGATTAACAAGGGAGTGATCCTATGGCAAAAGAGCGCACCCGGGCGCATTTCCGGGAATGTACTGATAATAAGGATTCCAGCGTCAGCATCGTAAACATTGACAAGGAAGATAACACCGTTTATGCAAAGGTAAACGGATGTAATATAACCATAGTTTGTCGCCAGCAGGCCAACCCGGACGTATATGACCGGGTAAAGGATATTCTAATCAATTCTGTAGTCGGATAAAAGCGCTGAAAAATTGACGCCCTTCCCCATATATGGGAAAATAATGATAGGAAGTGTCATGTGCACCTTGAAAACCGCATACTGCACTTGTGGAAGTGCCAGCGTCATCCAAACGAAAGGATGATGCTGATATGACGTATACAAGCACTGTCACAAGCTATAATTTTGATAAAGAGACCGGATGGCGTATGGATCTTCCCCTGTTCATCGAACCGGGTACAAGGGTATTATGCTTATACCGTGTTTCCTCCACAAAGCAGCTTTATCATGATGCCAACGACGAAGCCGACATTCCTATGCAGCGGCTCCCCTGCCGGGCCTTTGCCGAGCAAAACGGTTGGACAATCGTGTGTGAGCTGCAGGAGGAAGGGATCTCCGGCCATAAAGTGAGAGCGGAAAACCGGGACAAGGTACAGATGATCAAGGAATACGCGCTCAAGGGCATGTTCGATATTCTGCTGGTATTCATGTTTGACCGTATTGGGAGAATCGCGGACGAGACGCCTTTTGTAGTGGAATGGCTTATCAATCATAAAATCCGCGTCTGGGCTACCGAAGAAGGAGAACAGCGCATTGAGTCCCATACAGACCGCTTGCTGAACTACATTCGTTTCTGGCAGGCTGACGGAGAGAGTCAAAAGACCTCGATCCGTACAGCAAACAGTCTGCATATTCTCAACGAGCAGGGGCATTTTACCGGGCGAATTTGCCCGTATGGCTATGAGCTGGTAAAGTCCGGGCGAATGAACAAGCGAAAGCAGGAAGTACACGATCTTGCCATTTGTGAGAGCGAAGCCGCTGTTGTGCGTCTTATGTTCCGGCTGGCGTATACGCAAGGTTACGGGGCGCAGCGCATAGCAAACCACTTAAATGCCCAGGGCTATAAGAATCGCTCCGGCGAAAACTGGCACCCTGCCACGATCCAATCCATTCTGCGGAATATCGTCTATATTGGTATTCTCCGCAGCGGAGAATCACGCTCCCCTGTTCTGGAAAGTCTAAGGATCATTGACGACAAAACTTTCCGGGAAGTTCAGGAAATGCTGAAAGCCCGGTCCAGGAAGTACCAGGATACACGCTCCGCCCCGCTGAATATCGGCGGCAATTCTCTTATGACCGGAAACATCTTTTGCGGCCATTGCGGAGCCCGTCTTTGCGTTACAACCAGCGGCAAGGGACGCAGGCGGTCAGATGGAACGGACGTTATACGCACCCGTTACTGTTGTCAGACGAAGACCAGAAAACACGCCGATTGCAGCGGCCAAACCGGATACACGGTACATAAGGTGGATGAAATCATCGATACCTTTGTGCGGAGCATTCTGGCAAGAGTCAGAGCGGTCAACCGCTCTGAGGTCATACAGGCACAGAGCCGGGTAGATGTTGAGGCGAGGAAACTGCATGTAAAAGAGCTGGGCCGGGAAGCGTCCAAGGCAGAAGCGGAGCTTGAACGGCTCCAGAGTGAAATCATTAAGTCTCTGACAGGAGAAAGCGTTTTTACCCCGGAAATGCTAAAACCGGCGATAGATGCGCAGGAGCGCAAATACGCCGATCTGATGACGACTCTCCGGGAGGCGGAAGCAGAGATGTACGACAGTGAGAATAATCTGCTGGCCTTGTCCGAAAAGTTTGACGATTTTCTGGAATGGGCTGTAATGTATGATGAAGCTGATATAGCGGCAATGCCACATCAAGTCCGTTTCCCGCAAAAGTAAGCAGTTTATATATCTTCTCATCCGGATCTCCGCCCGATATCCTCTGCATATTGCGGATATTCTCAGTATCCATTCCAATAAGGTAATCATATTCCTCATAATCATTCAGAGTTATCTGCACTGCCCTGTGCGGAATCACCGGAATCCCTTCTTTCTTCAACTTTGCAACTGTGCCATGATGCACCCCATTACCAATCTCCTCGCGGCTTGTCGCCGCCGAATTAATATAGAACTTATCTGCAAGTCCTTCTTTCTCAACTAAATAAGTCATTACGCTTTCCGCCATAGTGCTTCGGCAGATATTGCCGTGGCAGATGAAAAGTATTTTTATCATAATTTTATTTTTCCTTTTTTCCTTAACAATTTCACTATTCCTATAAACGATTCGATCAATACTACAGCCACAAATGGTATTCCCGCAAGCGTCACGGCGAACATCATATATTCTATCCCATTCAGCAGATGTTCCCATCCTCCTGTAGCCTGCGACACTATCCACATTTGATTGTTAACCAAAGCACCTATCAGAAATCCCAGTATCAGTCCACAGATCAGCCACGTCTCGCAGATTATGACGACATCTTTCAGCCGCACCATCTGATTGTCATATATCCATCTCCTGAATATAATATACAGAACCACACACATCATGGGGACCGCAAATACAACAATCAGATTGAAACTGTCGTTATATGTTTCTTCCATATAATCTGACATCGTCATAATGCCCCAACATATGATCTGTGCTATCAGACACAGTAATATTTTCTTCTTCATAATCCCCCTTAGTGAACATTTCTTATACATTATCGTATACACTCCTGTTCCAGTTTGATCTTTTGTGCCAGCATGTACCGTGCCACTTCCTGTTCTTCCTCGGAAAACCGGCTTTCCCTGCTCTATCCTATCTCTTATATACAGAATAAAACTGTGGGTGTCTTTGCTCAACACCCGGGATTTTAGCTCCGCAAGAATTTCTCTTGGCAGTCTTTCACCATGGAATGAAAATGTAAAACAAATCTGTCAAAACAACTCATAGTAAATATTCGATAAAAATGCAATGTTTAATATGAAATTCTAAAATAATCCAAATACGCCTTATACTTATCCTGTGCGGTCAGACAGGTATCTGTCAGATAACCTTTTTCATTGTTCCATTCTTTCAATCCACGATAATAGAACATCTTCAGATTATCCTCGATGATAAACGGAATGATATTATATTTCAGACATTCCTTGAACATAATTAATCTGCCCACACGACCGTTGCCGTCCTGGAATGGATGGATGCGTTCAAACTTCACATGGAAATCCAGAATATCCTCAAAAATCTTTTCTTCTTTTCCGTTGTACTCTGTCAGCAGAGCTTTCATTTTATCGGCAACTTCTTCCGGAAGTGCTGTATCCATACCACCGACTTCATTCGGTATCTTTTTATAGTCGCCTACGGCAAACCAATCTTTTCTGGAATCACTTGTACCACTCTTCAAGACCAGATGAAGTTCTTTCATAAACTTCTCTGTCAGAGCTTTCTTTGCATTATCAATAATCATATCTATACAGCGGAAGTGATTTGCTGTTTCAATCACATCATCCACATTCAGCACATCTTTTTCTACACCGATGGTGTTGGTTTCAAAGATATATCTGGTCTGATCGTGGGTCAGGCGGCTGCCCTCAATATGATTGGAGTTATATGTTAACTCAATCTGTGTCTTATGATAAATACCACCGGAATACTTACTTGCCTTCTGCTCCTGCAGAATATCTAGCAATGTAATTGGCTGCCCTTTCTTTTTATTGGAACGCTCTGGCTTTTCTACATTTTCGGGAATGTTCCAAGTCTTGCCGGTAAGAAACGCACCGTTTACTCGTCCCTGCGCACAGTAATTTCTGACACTACGTTCCGACACATCCCATTTTTTCGCTATTTCAGTAACTGAAAGGTATCGCATCTGCTCTCCTCCGTTATAAATCAGATCTAAATTTATACTTTACTATGATATAGTTTACTACATTATCGGCAAAATATCAAATATCCATAGGTAATATTTCCTTTATTTTGCCGGTTCCGGATTCTTTTCCAGCAATCCAGCCATTATGACTTCCACTCTTTTCTCTGCAATTTCTTGCACTTTATACAAATGTGGAAACAACTGCTCCGTCAGCACCAGATCATCAAACAATAAATGTTAATATCGGACTCCTTATTGAATATTTTTGACAATAATGTCAGTTATGTTCAAAGTCATCATATACCTGCAGCTTGCGTTTTTAAAATAAAAATGGCGTCCATGAAGTAATATTATCCTAAGCGCCATTTACGAGTTTAATCCATTAAATTTATCATCCCTGAAAAAACCAATAAGTATGAATATATTATTATATATTCCGCTTTGGCACAAACTCAATCTTAAGAGCCATTCCCATGCCGTCCGCTAATCTTTTAAGCAAATTAACAGAAGGGTTCCGTGTTCCATTCTCAAGCTTGCTGATATCTGCCTGATTAATACCAGTGCGTTCAGCCAATTCCTTCTGTGTCATGTTCTGAGAAGTACGAGCATCTACGATAGCCCTTATAACGTCCATCTCTGGCTGAATTGCATCATATTCTTTTTTAAATTCTTCATCCTGTAATTGCTTAGAAAGCATATCATCAAATGTTCTCATCCCTCATCACCCTTTCTATGAAATCCTTTCGTCTATCCTTTGCAATGTGTATCTCTTCTTTTGGAGTTTTCTGTGTCTTTTTAATAAAACCATTCGTCAATATTATTTTCCCCTCATAATAGAAAAAATATAAGACTCTGGTGATATTACTTCCAAATTTACAACGCAATTCAAATATTCCGTCATCCAAATGCTTACTATATGGTTCTTTAAGCATATTCCCCTTTTCTTGAAGAATTCCCAATAATCCAAATATCTTAGCTCGCATCTTAGGATTAACAGAATCCAGAAATTCTTCTACTGGAACCTCGCCATTTTTCTTTTCATATGCAATCAATTTAAATTCTGTCATATAATCTCCTCTGCAATATTATATGGCATATATGCCATATTGTCAATTATCCGTTTAATGTAATCATACCTAATCACTTTTCTAAATATATATCCAGTAAGCAAAAATACATCGTTAGAATACTATTCCTACTAATATTCTAACGATGTATTTAATATTTGTCATTGAATTTGTAATTCAATCTTATGCAGCTTGATTATTTCTTAAAATCTTATAATACTCACTAATTCTTCTTATCTGTGCTTCATTGTATTGGTCAACATAATTACAATAAGCTGACTTTCTGTTGCCACATACAATGCAATCCATAGGCATCTTAAACAGTTCACTTAATGCATACAAATTATCAACTGTTGGCATACTAACCCCATCAAACCAACGATATACACTTTGCACACATCCAAGTTCAAGATATTGCTGAACATCTTTTGCCGTCAGTCCCTGACAATCCATGATTTTTCTTATATTAATTCCGGTTTCTCTTTTATCAATTATTGGAAACATATCCCCTCCATACATAATAATGTTACCTTAAATTTATTATTTCATCACTTCATCGCCAATCCCAGCCGATAAGCCTCATCTAGACCATCAGTGTTCCTGACATCGCCTTTATCCTTAGCACCTCTGACCAGCACCATTCCCGCATCTTCAAGCTTGAAGAAATTAAGCACAAGCTGATACTGTATCTTAATAGAATCAAACAATTCCGGCAAAACTGCTGCCCCAACAAGTATCAATGCCAGCTTCTTGACTTTGAAATCATTTCTCATAGGAGTATGTAACCTGTCGATAATTGCTTTAAGCTGCGCGCTCACTCCATAGAAATACACTGGCGAGGCAACAACAATCACATCAGCACATTTTAACTTATCATAAACCACCTGCATATCGTCCTGCTGAAAACATTCATGCCCCGCCCTGTCAAAGCACGAATTGCAGCCAATGCATGGATTAACCTTATAATCCGCCACTGAAATGACTTCCACATTATTATTCTTTTCCGCACCTTTAACAAATGCGTCAACCAACAGGTCAGTATTGCCACCCTTACGCGGGCTGCCTGACAAAACAACAATATTGCTCATGAAAATCCTCCTTACATGTCAGAAACTCCAAGGTCTTTCACCGCATTTTTCAACAAATCCTTAAACTTATCAATTCCTTCAACATATGCATTATCCTTATTTGTAAGTATGTATACAGGATTAGTTTCTGTCAAATCTTTTATAGGAAATACCAGCAGTTTATTGTCATTAGATAAGTTCAATTCGTGCAAATGTGGCAGATACATGGATAAGCTGAAACACGCTGCTAGATTCTCCTGTGCCATCTGCTGATGCAGATCAAAATGTCCTGATGTGTGCGCGCAAAAATATGCCACAAATTTTATTTTCATATATATTAAACTCATCACAATATTGAAAGATAAAATATCGTAATTTGCAATCTTTTAAAAGTAAAGACACATCATGAAACAACTCATTTACTAAATAATTTTCTACCACTCTTTAATAAATTATTCAATTTTAAATAGTTTTTGTTCTTGCGAAAGTTCCACAACAACATGAGCATTTTCTAATACCTTTTGAGGCAGCTTATCTTTCAAAATAGAAATTACTAATTGCATGTTTCTATTTCTAACATATTCTGCGACCTTAATTAACTGATGATCATGCATTAATTCCTTTTTATCATTTAACAAAAAATGTAAAAAAGGTATATTTTCATTTTCTGCAAATAATAAATATGCTAAATCAAAGCACAATATCTCTCCTTGTTTTTTTCCAGAACTCATATTGGCATTAAATGAATTAAACTTATAAACCATCTTACCCGTTCTTTTATTTATTGCTTTCTCATATGTTATTGCATAACTTTCATCATATAGTTCTTGAGAAACAGAAGAAAAAAAACGATTGAATTTTTTTATTTGATTTTTTAATTTTTCTTCAAATGACTCAGAAAAAAGAATATTATCTATTCTATCTATTCTAGCATTTAAATTACTAATATTTTGATCAACTTCCGCAATTTGTGCTATTATACCTTCATATTCCCCTTTTAAGCGGTATTTTTCATTTAACTCTGATATTACTTTTTCCAACTCATCAAAAGTATTTCCTTTAGAAATCTTCCTACTAAGCTTTTTTTCCTCATAAAGCAAATTATTTAGATTTCTTTTTGATTCTTCTAACTTGCATTTTAAATTAGGTAAATCTTGTGAAATAAATTTTATTTTTTCTAAAATCATTTTGTTATGATATGCAACTAATTCTTCAAAAGATCTATGTATCCCTTCAATATTTATAGTTACCTCTTGATACAATATTTTTAATTGCTGAATATCAATGTTTGAAATATTATTTTGAAGCTCTTTTTGAGCTTCTTCAATTAAATTTTTCCTAATTTCCATTTTACTAATAGAAGAGCTTATTTTATTAATATTATATTTCACAAGATTTAATTCTTCCAAATCTTCTTCAAGTCTCTCATTTAAATTAAAAGTCTCTTTTTTTCTATTCAATGCTTCAATTTCATCATCAATCAATCCCAATGCAATTTCATATGCAGTTTTATTTTGATTTTTTTCCAACCTGTCCTTAAAATTTTGTTCTTGTGCTATCCTAGCTGTCAATGCTTGTTTTTCAGCACCATCATCATCTGTACATCCAAATATGTATAAATATAAAGTTTCATATTCAACATCTGATGTGAATTTATCTAATGTCTTTAAAGTCTTATTAATACTTTCATCCTTATATCTAATATTGTGCGAAATAATCTGTCTAAAAGAAGGTTTTTCTACATTAATCCTAGGCAATAAAATTTTTTCCAACTCATTTTCAAAATCTTTTTCCAATACATCTTTGCCATTAATTCTACGAATAGCATTTTTTCGACTCAAAAAATTTCTTTTAATTTCAACAGTCTTGGAATTTTCCACATTAATATCTTCTACCAATGTTAAAGTCACACTAACCTGTTCATCTATAAGGAATTTCTTTACAACATCATATATATTTTTTTTATTTTCAGTATCTGTATATACAATTTTAGAATCTGCTCCCAAACAATAATCAATCAATTTTAAAACTGTCGTCTTCCCTACATTATTGCCTGTAGATTTGATAGATAAATCTTTTGTATCATCTATAATCAAATTCAAGCCAGAATGAAATTCCATGTCTCTTATCATTTTTTTAGGTGTTTCTATCTTTAATCTTTTCAAATACATAAATTTACACACCCTTTCTCATCAATTTTTGCTGCATCAATAAGATATAGCCAATCCAAACATAATAAAAATGTTGCAAAAGACATTCCAGTCTTTTGCAATGAATCAAATAATAATAAAATCGTTTGATTATCTTTCTTTCGTAATTCATCCAATACTAATGAACCATTATAATATATACTCAATTCAGGTTGCATATTATCTGGTAACAACATGATTATACCCCTCTGGATTTTTAAATATTTTACATCTGATAAAAGCATCTACTACTATTATACATACACACATCTCTAACTCCTCATACGGAATTTCAACATAATTCCTACTTTTCTGTATAATTTCAATAACATTGTTAATCACAGAATAAAAAATATCAATATCGTCCTGTTTTTCATTTTGTAATTTAATATATTGATTTGATAAAACAGAAAAAACTGAAATACTTCTATTAGAACCCAATTTATCAAATTCAATGTATTTTTCTTCTAGCTTGCTATAATATACCTTATATAAATCAATTGTTTCTTTTGCATTTTGTAAATTATTAAATTCAATTTTCCTGTTTATTTCAAATTCGTTAATCTCCGGTGAATCCGGAATTTTGACCAAATTTTCTTTTGCTAAAATATTTATGATTGCAGCCAAATTAGTGTCTACCTTTTCTAAATCAACTTCATTCCCCAATTCTTCTTTTATAAATGTATAAAAATTTTGTTGTTCTCCTATTGTCATATTTAAAACTAAGTTTAACATAGTTTTTATATCATATATATCCTCTTTAGGATCAAAATTTATTCCATGCGGATTCTTAAATGTTTTTTCCCTCAATGCATCTGAATCACCTACAATCGGAATAAATATAAATCTATAATCTTTATAACTTTTAATAATTTCTTTTTTTAATGAGTTCTCTATTTTTTGTTTTGTATTAGTTGAAGAAACCTGGGCAACAACTTTGTTATCATGATCAATCAAATCTATACCCTCAATATTTTGTTTTATTGCATTCAGATTTCTTAATTTCAAATTTAAAAGCCTATTAATCATTTCAGCAAAGAATGTTTCTGAATAGATGTTTAAATCCAAAAGATTAATCTTCCCACGTTTATTTATACGATATGACAAATAATCCACTTTATCTTCAATATAATTAAAATATTGGCTTCTATTCATATCTTTTCTCCTTTAATTATATAAAACTATAAGCATTTTATTTCTAGTAAAAAATTAACACTTCTCACATGTCTAACGCAATAGTAAATTTTCATTCTTTATTTATTACCTCATCTTTAAACGAATGACATTCTTTCCCTAATATTTTTCTATCTTCATATTTGCATGACTTTACGTACAATCACTACAAAACATTTCGCATTGCTTTTCAGTATATTTGTGTATAATCAAATAGCACTAAAACATCAATGCTTAGTTCATTTTCTATATTATTTGTTAAAACCATCTTAATTTATTTCAAAATTTGTGTTTAGTATATGAATATAAGTAAGCACGGATTTCTATAATTTTAACTTCAGCTTTATGTCTAACAATCCATCAAATATGCTATAAACTTTTTTACTATTTATAATAATGCCCACAAATTCGAGAGCGTAATATCAATTGAATGCCTCTTTTGTTATCTGATATTTTATACCTTCTTCAATATTGTAATATAAAATTTTACATCTAAATTATCCCCAACATCTTTTAATTTTTTATTCTTCCATCTTTATGGCAAAAATTTCTTCTTCTACAACTTTTACACACTCCTCTGTTTTCTTTTTTATATCCTTGCCCCAAAAACGAATAACAGTCCAACCTAAAAATAAAAGTTTTTTATTTACCTCATCATCACGCTCTATATTACGAGATATCTTATTAATCCAAAACTGACTGTTATTACTTTGTTCCAAATGTGGCTTTAACACCTCCCAATCCTTACCGTGAAAAAATTCCCCATCACAAAAAATTGCTATTTTATATTTAGTTAATACTATATCTGGACATCCAGGGAGCTCTTTATAATTTTTTCTATATCTATACCCCTTCTGCCATAAGGCTTTTCTAAGTCTGATTTCTATAGCAGTATCTTTAGAACGAATATTTTTCATATTTTTATGTCTTTGTTCTTTTGTTAAAACATCTGCCATGAATATTCTCCTTCTTAATCCAACTATTCTCTTTCACCCAATATTTCAGTATTAATATCCATTATCTGTCTGAATATTGCCTCAAGAACATCAACAACTATACTATTACCTGCAAGTTTAATTAATTTTTCTGTTGAATATAATTTTCTATTTTTTGCAATCTGTGGATTATAACTGATTACTCTGTTAAAATCAGCCTCATCAAAGCCCATTAATTTAAAACATTCTCTTGGTGTTAAATACCTCCATTTTGTTTTTCCTCTGGCATAATTTTTATATGTAATTAAACCCGAATTCGGATTTCTGTCTTGTTTTGTAGTTACAGTATTAACAATAATATTATTAACTTTCTTCCCATCATACAGCATATCATTGTCTTCATATATTTTTCTTCTGGAAACTGTATCATTAGGTTTACTAGCATCTGCTTCCGCTTTATATTGTGGCACATTTTTATAATCCAGACACAATATATCTTCTAACTTAAGTTCTCTCTGTCGCAAACGCGATGCCTCTTCTTTTTCTTCAAGATTATGCTTTTCAAAGTAATCTTTAATAAGTTTCTTTTTATTCTCATCACCATTACACAATATACTAATCATATATGCCCGTTCTCGCTTTTGGGGAATGCCAAAATTCTTAGAATTAAGCCTATAAATATGATTATAATATCCCAAGTTCTCTAATGTTGTTTTCCAATCTCCAAAATCTTCTTCATGCGTCTTTGACAAAATATTTGTTACATTCTCCATTAATAAAAATCGCGGGAGTTTTCTTCCTATTTTATGCATTTCTATCAATATACGTTCAACTTCCCATAGCATACCTGAACGGTTATGTGCATCTCTTGCAATTCCACTTTTATTTCCATGCCAGCATCCACATAAAGACAAGTCCTGACACGGAAATGAATATGTAAACAAATCTATATTCTCCGGGATATCTTCACCTTTTACATCTGTTATACTGACCAGATTTTTAGTTTCTTTTATTGCCGTATACAGACCTCTTTTCAGTTCCGGTGAGAGACGTTTAAATGACGATTTACTCATAGATTTTTTCCCATCTAAACTTAAGGAACATTTCCCCAGAAATATATCTATGTCTTCTTCTGAAACATTTTTATACTTATCTATATCAATTTTACCTTTATGTATCATACAATAGGCTAATATTGCATTTATATCCCAATCAGCCGTATTCTTAATTTCATAAGGTTTTCCAATTCTTGTCAAAGCCTTAGCCTGGCTGCCAATGCCACTAAAGGTTTCAATTACTCTAAACATTTTTTCTCCTTGGATTACCATACAGTATAGTTCAATCCATCCAAATCTATAGTATATGTAATTTGTATTATTGAATCTGGAATATGGTTTTCCTTAAATGAGGTATTTGTTATTTTCGGGAATTCATCATTAACCTCATATATTCTTTTTTCTAACACTTTATATTTAACTTCCCGTATGCTTGAACCTTTTTCATACCCTAATTGATATAATTCTTTTTCCAATTTATCCCTGTCATATCCATGACTAAGTAATTCTTTAACTAAATCATTAACAGATATTCCTTCTTTAGATTTTTCAAATCTACAAAAATATATTTGCAATTTCTTTTTACTCTGAAGCTGATGTTGTCCTGAAATAGTAATAGTTGACCCATATCTTTTTATCGTAGATTTCACTTCATATGAATTATTATCACCTTCTATATCATGACTTCCTGCATTAATTGCTGTCCATTCTACCGATTTATCATTAATAAATAATCTGTCTAAAACTAGCATTTCTGCAATCACACTATATGCCTCTTTATTTGAGATAGCATTACCCAAAAGTTCTCTCCACCTTTTCCACCATTCCAATGGCTGGGCAATAAGATTTTTTCTATCAATTCCGTCTATTCCTGGTTCAATAAATTGCGCACAAACTGTTGCAAACTCATACCGCAAACTATCCAGCATGCAACTGAGTATAAGATATTTTTTCTCCTCACCTCCAATAATCAAAATTGCAGTGAATAACCTGCTATTTGCAAATTTTTCTGATACATCTCTGCTATCATTAAACTCAATTGCAACGCCATAGCCTTCATTATTCCTTATAACAATTGCCGGGTATTCAGCAGGGAGTGTTTTTATTTTTCTTGCTCCATCCTGTGTTGATGCAAAGCATTCTCTTATTTCCTCAAGAAGTTCCATATTTATTCCTCCATGAAAGTATTATATACAGTATTCGCAACCCCATTAGATAGTAATGGTGGTACAGCATTTCCTATTTGCTTATACGCATCTCCCATTGAACATTGAAAATAAAAATCATCTGGAAAAGACTGTAATCTTGCTGCTTCACGAACAGAAATGCCTCTCGGCTCCCACGGATGTATATGACTATAAGTATCCTTCCCTAAATGAGCAACTAAAGTATGTGAAGGTTTGTTTTCATCCAGTTTTTTCCACTTATTTTCAAATTTTTCTCTATCATATTGTGGCACCATTTTTTTATACAATTTTTCATACTCTTCACTGCCTTTTTCATATCCAAATAACTTTACTTCTTCATAAAATAATTCATCAGCAACTTTAGATGCTCCAATATAATTATCTCCCTGTTTCATTCTTGCAAATATTGGAAAATCCCTTACATTTCTCCTAAATGCATTGGCTGATACTCCCGTATTTTCTTTCCCGTACCAATTTCTCATCAGTCTCTGATATTCATTTTGTGGTTCAGAATAATATGGAAATTCTACATTCATATTGACTAAATTATATTTAGAATTCGCTGATGGAAATAATGAGGGAAGATCCGACAATGCTTCGCCAACTGTAACCCATGGTTTTAAACTATTATTTGCTTTGTTAGGTTCTTTGAAAAATTGACATTTTTTGTATCCATCAAATCGTCTTTGCTGTAACGTCATAGCATTTTCAATATTGTGATGTGTAGGTTCTGGTAAATCAATAGCCTTTGCCTCATCCTTTTTTATTGCTATAACAAAAACCCTTTCTCTTACTTGTGGAACTCCATAGTCTGCTGAATTTAATATTGTCCAATATGCGTTATAACCTTTTTCATCCAATGTCTTGCATACAACTTCCGGAATGTTTTTCCCTCCAAAATTTGTAGCTTCAGGAACATTTTCCATAATCACTGCACGTGCATTTAATCCTAACGCAAACCTTAAAAAATCCTGATATAAGTAGCCTCTTTGATCATTAGTATTAATCCTGTCTTCTCCCAATGATCTTAATTTTCCACGTCCCGCCATAGAATATGCCTGACATGGCGGACCACCAATTACAATGCACCCTTCTTTTCCAAAACAATCCTTAAAAACATTTGGTTCTATTTGTTTTATATCTCCACAAATATGACTCTCTTTTTTCCCATATCTCCATGATAAATTATATGAAATTGTTTTACACGCTTCTGGCATCAGTTCAATTCCTGCCACTATATCAAAACCTGCCTTCTCAAATCCTAATGCCAATCCGCCACAACCAGAAAATAAATCTATAATCTTAGGTAACATTACACTCGTACCCCCGCATCAAGAAATAAAGAACGAACATATTCTTTCTCGCCTCCAAGATACAATGCTGGATCAACAACCATCACTTTTGCAGTGTTTAGTTTCATTATAATTCTAAACAAGTCGTCTTGTTGTGTTTTTGTATTCTTATTATATTGCGCTAATATTTGTTGGGGAATATGACTATAATAATACATAATAAACCTATATACATTAATAAATGTTCCTTTTCGTCCTGTTCTCTCCTCTAAATTCAAAATACTGTCCGTAGTAAAATATGGTGATTCCAAGACATTCGCTGTTGTCTTCATATCTCCTTGCCATGATAAATGTACATACCACCATATGGATCTCAGCCATATTCTTGCAGGCTTACTCCAATAATGACTCTCATTATCATATCCCCAGCGTTCAGCAACAACATCAGGAATAACTTTAATTGACATATATCTCCAAAAATCATCATTTGCAGCAGCTCTTAAATTAAATCCTGGAACATGCCATAAATAATCATACAAAAGAATTCCTATATGTACATCAATATAATAATCTTTTCTTGACATATTCTCGTTACACTCTCTTCTTACCTGACTGTTAAAATCCTGTATAACCTTACGAATTTTCAAGTAATCTTCTCCAACTTCTGGCAATGATGGATATGTTAATACCCATTCTTTCATTGCATTCTGAGCCTCAGATCTGTTTAATGTTTTTATTATCATTTCTTATCTACCTATATCCTTTGATCAAAAAATTTTCTAATTGATAAAGACATAACCTCAGGTTCTGATACATCCCATTCTAATGTATTGATAAAATAATTAACTGCCTCTGATACACTACCTCTCTGTAAATCAGTTCCCATAGTCGTCGCCTCCCAATAATTTTCCTGTTCTTTCAACTTAGTTATGATAAGACCTAATGCACTTGCCATAATTTCCTTAAGTAACTGCTCATCAAAAGTTCTTTTCTTTTTATCTAGAAATTTGTAATTCTTGTGTGCTGTATTTATATTTATCGAAACGCTGTCTGAAAACAAATCATATGTCGGATCATCCCAGTCACATTTCACATACCATAATGGCTGTCCTGGTTCATTAACCTCATACACTGGAAAAACTGACCCCTCACCATCAAGTCTGATAATATATTTATTTTCTAACTCTCCAACAATACATCCATACTGATTTGCTAAATGCTCCTCTCCCCACAAAGGTGTTCCCGCCTCTTTTATATATATAATTGTTGAAAATTCTACATCTCCTCTTAACTGTGCCTCAGAAAATTCATGATTCAATTCAAATTCCATTTCTCTTGATGAATTGCATATCTCTCCAACTGGAATAACCCCTCTCTGTTTTGAATCAGGCGATGTCCACAATACCGCCAGACCTAATTTAGCATTATTACATGCTATTCCATTTTGACCAAAAAGACATTGATATGTACGTATTGAATACTTTCTACGAATACATAACTGATAGTCATCTGGTGACCATATGCCATCATCATCAACCACTTTATAAATTGTATTACTATTATCTGTTTCCTCAGCCCTTAAACTATATTCCTGATCTTCTCGGACATAATACAATTCATAAGGAGATGTCTGAAATCTTATTTTGTTTAATAATCCTTCTGTTATTGTTGGAAATAATGAAATATTTGCAGCCATCATCTATCTCCTTTATTCTTTTTCAACGCTAAACAACGGTTTAATATCTTTTCTATTTAACTGTAAATCAACATATAGCTCTAATTCTATCAAATGTTTCTCACACATTTCAATATGTATACCATATCCTGTATTTTTCAATGTCTTTAATAATTTACATGAGATATTATCATTGCTTTCTGTTGTCTTTGTACTATCAATTTCTAGTATATTCATAATACTTACAGAATCCAGTCTTTTCACTATTACTCTTGCCGAACTGATAAAAAAAGGCATATCCAATCCCATCCTTTGTTCCCAATCCTCCGGCTTTATGGCTCCTGTTTCCGAATCTATAGCTAACTCAACCCCTGTATCTGAAATTTTTCCTTTAGATTTAATTGTTAACTTTACAGTCATTCCACCCGAAGTATATTTAGTCTCAGATGCATCATAGCCAAAAACTACTTTTTTATGTACTTCGGTATGATTCGTACTTCCTGTTTTTTCCCCATTCGTTCCTGTACTTGGCTTTTTCCCAAAATTTTCAGGTGGTAATAACAAATCTCCAAACATTTTTCCCAGTCCAGAACTTAATTTACTTGATGAATCTTCATCCTCTGTAGAAAATTCCCTTGATATTTTACTTTTTACTTGTAGTTGCACTTTAGATATAATTCTTGGATTACTATTCCCCATACTAAAATCGCCCCAGGAAGTATGATCAGCCATCTCACTTTTTCTTACATATTCTTCAAGACTATATTTTTGTTTTGTATTAGTAAGTTTGTTTTCTGAATTAAGAACAAAAATAGCCATTATAAATTCATCTTTTCCTGATGAATTTATTCCATCTACCCAATTTCCGACATCTTCATATGACACAATCATACCTGGCTTTCTTGTGAAAAATAATACTGGTTTATTTTTCTCTTTATCCCTTATTTCACAGTTAAAATACATGTATGGCTCCGGTTTATTGTCCGGATATCCCGTTTTCATTACTTTTCGCGGTATTTTTGCATATGCAATCACCCCCGCCTTAGTTGAATCTAATACTTTACGCAAAATAATTTCGTCTGTCCTACACTCAATGCCATCTTGTTTCAAAAATTCTTCATCAAAACTTCGTGATATTGCTTTATTATAAAGAGCCTGCACTATCTTAAATACTGGCTCCATATTATCTAAGCCTATCCATATATCATTAATTTTTGCTCTTAAATACTTTCCATAAGGATATCTGCTATTATTTAATCTTGGAGCATACCACCTTTGTATTGCTATTTTCAAGTATTCTTCAATACTATTTCTCCAAAATGGTATAATATTTTTTTCTTCACTATCTTTATATTCAATCTGATTATTTTCTAACAGCATTTGTTTATCTATATATGGAATAATTATAGTCGTACCTGTTTCTTCATAAATATATGGATTAATATTAAATATACTTAGGATTTTTTCTATATATTTTGTGTCAGTTATTGGTTTTGTTTTATTCTCACCAATTTCCTGTCCCCACCATGCTATACCACGCTTAGACTTTCCTGATAGTGCTGGAATAATAGAGTCATCCAACATCTCATTTTCTACGAATGATGCTGCAAGTCGCGATTCAAATTCTCCACACTCATTAATTATTCTACTGTAATAAATAACCAAACCAATTCCAACACGAAAATATACAGTTTTACCCAATCCCCATGAACCACCTGCTCCTTCCATTTCCTGGGGCTTACTAATTTCGTATATCAACTTCAATAAATTGCCATATTGATTATCTATAACTTCGTCATAATGAAGTTTCCCTGTTAATCCTACCGTATTGGAATCTCTTACTGCTATATAATTATAATTCTGTTTCCAAAATCTCTCATTAAGTGCATCTGTTATACCTTCAAGTTCAGAATTTAATATTTTTTTATCAAACTGACCTGTATAAAATTCAACAGTTACATAAGGATCTTTTTCATTTTTTGCATCCAGACTATTTTGTATGGATTCGCGAACTAACAAGTCCAAAATAGGCATATTGTTATTTTGAATTAATTTTAATAATGAACTTCCAGATTGTGTCATTCTCCCTGGTTCTGCAATCTCAATCTTCATTTGTTCCCTCCAAATCTCCCTCATCATTAAACAAGTCATTTTTCATATGTATAGATACTGTAGCTGTATAATCTGTTCCTCTTCTTCCTCCTGGAATATTAAGGCAAATACCAACAATATCTTCAACAGCATTCAAATCAGCCCTCGTTTCTGATGGTCTTGAGACTTTTGAATCTTTATCTACTATATATATAAGCAGCTGTGGTGTCGCATCAAGTCCCGCCAGACTTCTTATCTCTTTTGCATATACTGACTTAAAATCATTAACTTTTTTTACTATTTCCTGAGGCTGTCCATCCAAATCAACATCCGCAATAATATCCCTTGGATCACTCAAAACACCTATATTTATTACAGTATCTGTTTCGTTTTTTTGTATTTTTCTTGTACGCCTTATCTTATTAACTGGTCCCACCGGTGAATTCCATATTAAATCAGTATTATTTGCTTTTCCTGCTAATACAACATTCCATTTTTTTAATTTATTCTGTTTAGTTATTTTTTCAATCCATGTTATAACAGAATTAATATCATTAAATACTCCCAATCTTTGGTTAAATTTATATTCCAATAAATATTTCTTTATCAAATCAAAATTAACATTTCTCCATATTATATCATTTTCAGCATGCTTATTACAAATCTTCTGTTTTTCCGGTTTACCTAATGACCTAATAAAGTTCTCCGTACTAATCATATTATTCTTAAGTATGTCTATATCATTATCAAAAAGATATGTCTGATTAAAAGAACCACTGTAATCCATATCTGTGGGCTGTGCACTCTGCATCCTGTTCTTTGCTGTAATACGTATAAAACTTACTTTAGGTGTATTCTTTACTCTCGGCCCATAATTTGACGGACTTTTTCCAAGCGTATCCATTTCGTGAATTTCATCTCTTAACTCCTGATCCAATGCAGCTAAAAATTTAAATTGATTATTTGTTTTAGATGTTATCCACACTCTTGGCAACAATTCATATCCTTTTCTGTATCCAAACCATCTTCCCATCTGCATAAGAGTATCCGCCTGGCTAACAGAACGAAGAAAAAAGGTACTGATTAAACCTTCTATAGTAAGTCCCCTTGATAATGTTGCCCCACCTATAACAATAAATGCCGGTGCAGGTACAGGCATATTATCAGAAGCAGGATATGCAAGTCTTACATGCATTCCCTCATCATTAATTCCATTATTTTTACAATTATCAATGCACATATGTATTCCCTGATGATATGTAAACTCATCATCTTCATCCAATGGGATATTAGTTAATTCTTTACTCAATAAGATAACCAGTTCTTTTCTAATATCTTCAAATGAAGGATATTTATTTATTTCCTCATCTTTTCTGTCATAATTTGGATATTGTTCTCTAAATTTTTCAAATGAAAACTGTTTTGTTTCCTCATTCCATAATTTTTCACATTTATTTATTAATTCATCCGGATTCTTGTTTACAATCCAATTCCTTACAGCAGTAGCAATATTACTATGATGATCTGTTTTCTGACTTGTATGAATGAGCATACTTATCGGTTTCTTATATCCCCAAATTCTCATACAAGAGACGCCACACATAAACCAACATATGGCATTTTGTAATGCCAACGGTATATATAATGCTCCCTCTTCATGAATTTTCTTTATTTCCTCAAGATCTTCGTCTTTTATTATTCTCACAATATCTAACCCATCAAAATCATGTTCTCCACCTTCATATCCAAAAATTTGCTGAGGTCCAAAGTATTCTTTTGAAACACTCAGAGTTGAAATAAAATTTCTTGGATACAGACTGTCTTCACCTGCTTCATTTAAAATATTAGCATATGGCGTTGCTGTATATCCAATATAATTCATTGCCATATATTTATTACTTATTTCTTGTGATTTTTCATTTTTTCCATTAACTAAATCTCTAATTAATCTATTTATTGTTCTAATAGTAGAATTATTAATATTTGCCGTATTAATACCTGCCTGATCCGCCTCATCATCAATAACAAGTATCTTCATTTGTTTTTGCTTATTTGCATCAGACTGTAACCATTGGATAAGCCCTCTTAATCTTCCCGGATTTTTTAAACAAACTGTAAAATATCTTTGCTTAGAAGTCTTATCAAAATGTAAATCCTGAGTTCTTTGACCAAGCATTGGTTTTTTGGACAAATGTTCCAACCCATTCCATGTAAGATTTCCCTGGCAATTCAAATCACCTAACAACCTATTCTGTGTCTGCTGTCTAAGATTTTCAATAGTACCTGACAACACAATAAACATATTCCAGCCCCAATCCGCAGCCATAGCCATTAATGCTGCCATATTAGCAGTTTTACCTGATTGAACATTACCTATAACCAATCCTTTTACTGGTTTAATTTGTGTTGTATCACCACTCAATCTTTTAAGCAGTTTTAAAGTTGTTCTTTCCATTTCGTCAACAACTTCTTTTTTAAATCCGCCCGACAATAATCTTTTCCTATACAATTGCCATGCTGATTGCGGATCAATTGGTATAGTAACATCATTATCTTCTCCATCATCCATAATCAATGCCTGACCACTTAAATAATCTAGTGTTTGTGTCTGTTCCTCTGCTTCTTTCTGCAAAACAACAAGCTTTTGCCATTCTTCACAGCTCATTATTTTCCAAAAATTAAGCATTTCCTGCTGCGTTAAAAATTCATCAAGTCCATCTTTATCCTTTCTACCCGCATAGATAATTTCATTCCATCCCATATTCTGCATTCTTGCATTACGTATCCATTCTCTCTGCTTATCATACTCCGGTAACCCAAAATTCGTCATCTTCTTTTCTCTCCTTCTAATAAATTTTTCTTATTCCGACAATTTATATAGTCAATTATAAAATCATAGTATTCCATCGTCAACTTTATTTTTACATCTTTCGTCTCTTAATCAAGACATGCAAAAATAGCATTCTGGCAACAAATTCAACTCACTGCCAGAATGCTATTGACATTCATCTTAATTTTAGTTACAAATTAAATTATTTATCTGTATACTTACCATCTTCTCGTAGTTTTTCTTTTATTTGTTCTATAAATGGTTTCATTCTTCTATATGCTTTCTTACTCAAATTTATTTCGTATGAAATTCCTTTTCGTTGCTCAGCAATCAAATGTATTCCATTACGATAACTATATATTTCTATCAATTCTTCTGGCAAACTTACAATAATTCCCTTATCATTTACAAATGAATGTACCAATCCTATTTTTTCAGCGGTTCTACATTTATCATCAAATCTTACCTGAGTTTTCTCTTTCCTTTTCTTTGCATAATAAAATGGAACAATATTCTTCTCATCGTGTTCTAATACCTGCGTTAATTTACTCATTTTATCTTTTGGAATATCTATTTTAACTGGTATAACATGATTATTTAATAGTTCATATTCTTCTGTATCTGAATAATATTCTTCTAACACATTTTCTATTACAGCCTCATATATAGATGCATATGCCAAAATTTGATTTCTAACCTCGAATAGCAAATTTTCCTCTGTTGCCTCAATACCTTCATATAACTTGTATGCAAATCTGATTGCCTTGAATTCTTTTATTAATCTGTCTCTTAATATTTCGTCAAGAATAAAATCAAATTGTTTTTTATACCAGTTCTCTTCTGGTAAATGGTTATTACAATACTGTATAATTTCATCCTTTGTCTCTTTTGTAAATGACATATTCTTTACTCCTTTTATCTCAAATAATCCATAATTAAATTTCTATTTTTCATCTTCTTTGATTAACAATTTAGCATTTCTAGATTTAATTCTAAGAATATATAATAATGCATATGCACGATTATATAGATATTCGATAAATTGTAAATCATCTAATGCCTCTCTCTTCTCCTTAGCTTTATTCAAATATTCATTATGCCTTATATCAAAATACTCATTTGCAAGTTTCATAATTTCTGATATATCACTTTTTATAACCGAGTACACTTTTGTATTTAAATCATTATTGACAGACAATGCTGCTTCTCTGTACTTTCTTTCAATATTATCAGCATCTTGTATAGATATATAATACTGCAATGCATCCACAACATAATCTAATGCACATTTTTTATCTAATATTTCATTGCTCATTATCATTTCTTCTGAATAGGCAATCTTTCTTTCAAACATGCGTTGATTTAAAATATTATCTACGCTTTCTGTTGTCTTATACCCTTTCCCAAGGACTTTCCCTGAACCCAGCTTGTACGGCAAATGGAATTTATCAAATATTTTATTGACTTCTATTGTAAACTGATAATGTTTATCTGATTGTATCCATCTATCATACATTATTTCCAAGTAATTTTTTATTGTATCAATATCAACTCCTTTATTCGCAATATTTAAATATGGATATGATTATCCATAAAACATTTTATATTCTTCATCATAATTAATATCCAAATTATAAATTATTTCATTGTAGATATTACAATCACTATTTACAAACTCGCCTTTAAAATATTCATTAACTATTTCACTTTTATTAATCCATGTTGTAAAACTCGTCCGAAATTTGTTTAAATTATCCTGAGTATCGTCATTTAAATTTCTGAGTATCAAACAATTCTCCATTATATCCACCTGCCTTTTGATTAGTTTTTTAAATTTCATGCTTTCTTATTCTTTTTTAGGACGAAACCTGCAACAAATATTATAATAATCATTACTAATGTTCCACAGGCAATACCATATGCCATTTCATCTATTATTCTATGTAATTTAAAAGTAAATTCATTATGTGAAACAAGTATCGAAATTATACAAGTACTAACTACAGCATATATCCATACTAATTTTTTACACTTAAATTCTTTTACAATAGAACATTTTATTTGTTTTATTGTTTTTCTATTATAAATTTCTGACAACGGAATATATGTTCCAATCCAAATACTAATTGCAATACTAATTAAAGTTACATACTCTAAACTTTTATCTTCATAACTTAATATAATACATGAAATGATAACCGCCAATAACGAGCAAAGATTGCATACATTTTTATCTTCTTTGGTTAAAACCTTATTAGTTTCATTTTTAGATTCCCCTGCCATACATTCATATAGTTTTTCAACTATAAAACAACAAAATACTAAAAACACTGCACATATCAACGCATTTACCATTATATTCTCTGTCAATAATGCTACAATTGAATAAATTAATATAGACATATATGAAAACACTGTAAAAACAAATACGCACGCCGCCGTTTCCACTTTTTTAAATTTACTTACAATTTTAATAAATAAGCCATTTGCTAATTTCATCAATAAAAATAAACAGCCAACAATTAAATAAATACTTCCAAATCCAATCCAAAACATATTACCTATTCTCCTTCTGAATATAAAATATCATAACGTACATTCCAGTCGCTAATATCTCCTATAAATCTTCTATTACTAGTTTCTACTTATTTCAATTAACACATTTTATAAAGTCTTCTATATTTCTAATAACTTCATGTTTAATTAATATATCCAGATATATTCCATACTTATCTGCATTTAAATTATCTATCACAATGTCAACTACACTTTTCTCCCTTACATTGAAACAGCCCTGTTTACTCATGCTTGTTCCTATATTCTGCATATTTTTTATAACAGGATACTCTTCATTTAGCTTATTATCTAATTGTATTGCACTGTCTATATGCTCTCTATTCATTTGCAGCTGGTGAATCATATTATAAATATCACTAATACATTTTTTGGCTTTTAAATCCTCTTTTGTACTTGATATTTCTATAAGTTTCTTTGCACATTCTACTAAATTATCCCAAAAATATATCATCTATGTTTCCTCCTCTTCGTACTTATACATACTACAGTACTTTATATGCAAAATTTGTCATAATATGTCACCATCACAAATCTTTTGTAAAATCTTCTCTTATATTGTCGCCTATATCCCATTCATAATCACAGCCTTATATCGAAAATATTATTTTATATTCTGTTAATAAACATCAATATGACATGTCAGCTTGATAGTAAATCTATTTTTACTTGTTTGGACTCCGTGAAGACTTTCCGCTACTTCAGCGTCCAATTCTCTACCCTACACTTCCCTTTTTGGACTTCTACCACTTCAACGTCCAATCCGCCACGCCTCACCTCCCATTTCAGCCTCCCACCCCACTAAAAAAGCACCCCAGCAGGAAATCCCGCCAGAGTGCCATCTTCAAAATGATTCAATTATTCATTTATTCAATATTCAATTATCTCAATTATCCTTTTCTTTCCACCCTTACCCAAATATACTCATCAGATTAGCCACAACCAGGCCGCCGCCGGTTCCGATGACATAGCCGAGCAGCGCCATCATGATGCCGACCGGTACAAGGGCATTTGAGTATGCGCCGGCGAGGACCGGTGCTGTTGCTGTTCCACCGATGTTTGCGAGGGAAGCAACACTGCATGTGAAGATGTCGAGTTTCAATATCTTCGCAAGTGCAATCATTATTGCCACATGAATAAGGAGGATTACGAATCCTGCGAGAAGCCATATTGGGGCATTGCCGACTGCTCCTAGGTCTGCTCTTGAGGCTATTAAGGCAATGACTATATAAAGCATTACATTTGAAATCTCCTCAGTTCCCTTAATCTTGCCAAATGGTGTCAGAGCGAATACGATACCAAGCACTGATACGATAAGGACTGTCCATGTTGTGCTGTCAAAGAATGATAAATGTGCATTAATCATGCTGCCAAGTTCCATTGAAACTGCCGATACTAAGAGTCCTGAACCGAGCAGAAGAATGATGTTCTGCCATACGAGAGGCTTTGTGTTGGCTTTTGCTTCCTCTTCGAGTGCAGCTCCAACGCCGTCGATTATGCTTGTGTCTGCCTTTGTCCATTTGTTGAACTTCTCGTGATTTCCGATTGCCCACAGAAGGAACATTACATAAAGTGTCGCGCAGATTGAATCCATAACAAGGGCGTAAGCCATTGTTGCTTCGTCAACATCAAGTGCTGCCTGAATTGCGAGCATATTGCCGCCGCCGCCCATCCAGCTTCCGCACAGTGCGCCGAGTGCTTTCCATGAACCTGCGCCTAAGAGCTGGTGGAATATTGCATATGAAACAAAGAATCCAAGTCCGATTGACAAAGTTGCTGCGAAGAAACCGATAAGCATTTTAGGTCCAAGCTTGATGATTTTCTTCAAGTCACAGCGAAGCAGCATTATGAAAAGCATCGCATATAATATCGGGTTCTTGACTGATTTGTACACAGCGCTTGTTGCACTAAGGTCCCACACTTTCATTGTGCAAAGGAGCATAAGCCCCAGGTATATAAGTACAATTGGCGGTGCAAAATTAAAGAACACCTGTGCCTTTTTCCCTTTAAAAATCTTAGGTAGATTTACTAATACTGCGGCTGCAAATATAAGTGCCGCAATGTATAAAAATCCATCTTTTATCATGTATAAATTCTCCTTATGGTTAATCTATAACATATTCTGCCCATTTTTCTGTAGTATATAACTAAATTTGCGGAAGTAAATGTGATGCAATCTGTCGTCACACACTTACTCCCGCAAATTTAATTATAAACTTTTAAGTATCTCTCGCAGATATTCCCAAGTCCGCTCCACTGAAGCCACATTCATACACTCATCAGGCGTATGCACACTTTCAAGTGTCGGTCCAAATGATATCATATCTACTCCCGGCATTTTCCCGGCAAGTATGCCACATTCGAGCCCGGCATGGATTGAGGTCACTTCCGGTTCGTGGCCGTACACATTTGTAAAGCTCTCAACGCATATCTTTCTTAACTGCGAATCACTCTTATATTCCCACGCAGGATAGTCCGACATTGTGACTACTTTTCCTGACAAATGTTTTACAAATGTAGTGACTCTCTCTAGCAATAATTTCTTTCCAGCTGCTGTATTGCTTCTTATAAGATATTTGTACACAAGCTTGTCATCTTCAAGATACGCTGTGCCCAGATTAAGTGAAGTCTGCACCATGCCGTTGATTTCCTGACTCATTCTGTACACACCATCAGGACTTAACCAGAGGGCATATATTACATTTGCAGTGCTATGAGAATTGAGAACCTTGTCTGCTGCAATGTCTGTCTTTTCAAGCTCAATCTTAGCATGTGGCTCTGTCGCGCTGATTTCCTGCATCCACACAGCCGCACTCTCTTTGATGCTTTGTTCAAATGTTGTGGCATCGCAGCTTCTGACACTTACAACTGCCTTTGCTTCTTTTGGAATTGCATTTTCCTTGCCGCCACCTGAAAGCGACACAAGACGGAAATCTGCTGCCCCGTTGGCATGTGAAAGTAATGAAGCAAGCAATCTTATAGCATTAGTGTGCTGTTTGTGAATCTCAACACCGGAATGACCACCGGCAAGCCCGCTTATCTTAACTTCGAAGCATACCGAACCATTCTTCACATCAATTGCACCATCTGCCACCCAGTCCGCAGCATCCTCATACACAACCGGAATATCGCACTCAGCCCTCACACCACCAGCACAGCTTACATACAATATTCCTTCACTTTCAGAATCGATATTGATAAGCCTCTTTGCTGTAAGTTCAGAAGTGTCGAGGTCTCTTGCGCCAAGCATTCCAATCTCCTCATCACTTGTAAGCACTGCCTGTATCGGAGGGTGTGCAATTGTATCCGAAGCAAGCACTGCCAGTATAAATGCAACAGCAATTCCATCATCAGCGCCAAGAGTAGTGCCGTCAGCCCACACCATCTTACCATCAGTGCAGGTCTTAATGCTCTGTACACTCATGTCAATATCGCAATCCGGCTCTTTCTCACACACCATATCAAGATGTCCCTGCAAAATCACAGGCTCACAGTCCTCATATCCAGAAGAACCAGCCTTAAATATAACAACATTATCAGCCGCGTCCTTCCTTGCCTTAAGTCCATGCAACTTAGCAAACTCCAGACAATAATCCGCAATCATCCCAGTATTCCCAGAACCATGCGGAATCAAGCATATTTTTTCAAAATAAGAAAACACCTCACCAGGTGACAATTCATTTAACTTCATAAAAAGCCTCCTAAACCTACTTTTTGATCAATTTTCACAATCTGATAGGTCTTTTTTACATTGTTAGTTGGTTTATTATGCTTCTTTTCCCCTTAAATGCCTACTAATTCATCATATTTAGCAACATTAGTAGGTCTTTTTCTTATATGTTTGCAATATTAAACATCTCTTGTCAGCCAAAAAACCTACTATTCTCGCATAAATCATAAATTTAGTAGGCAATTTTCTTTTTTCTTCTCTATTTTCATCATAATTTCTTCTAAATAAACCTACTAATTCATCACATTTAGCAACATTAGTAGGCTTTTCCCTACTTATGCGCTGATTTCATGTGCTATTTGACACTATCCCAAATGAACAAAGCCCCACAACATACACCAATAACAGCACCTGCAGTGCAACGCCCAGGTGCGTCCGCACACCACCCCTTGAAGGGCAGTCGCCACATACACCCGCCTGAACTTTCCAGATTAGCCAGACACCCTCTGCTGGTGGGAGTGCGAGGCAGATGCTTGAATAATGACGAGCTGTGTAGAAGTTAATGCCGCCAGATGCAAAAGTTCAGTGTGCGAAAGCTCGTTCAAGCGAAGCGCGTTTGCTTTCGCACATTGTAAAAAACTCTGCAGCTGGCGGCATATACTTCTACTAAGCGAGGAATACTGAAAGCAGATGCCCCGCACTCCCCACCCGCAGAGCAGGCTGTCTACACCCTACACATGCAATATCTCATGAGCCCTATGTGACAACGGTTTCTCAAAATACTCCTCATAGCACTGCTTAACCGATGGATTCTCATGTGAGAATCTAAGATTATCGCGCTTATCAAGCCCGTACAGCACATGACGTCGCTCCTCAACCATCACAGCGTCTTCTTTGTAAGGCTGTCCGCCTCCGTTGATACAGCCGCCCGGACAGGACATGATTTCAACGAAATCATAGTGAACCTCGCCCTTCTTAATAGCATTCACCAAACGTCTTGTGTTGCCAAGTCCGCTGGCAACAGCTACATTTACAGTTGTCCCATTAAGGTCAAATGAAGCTTCCTTCCAGCCCTCAAGACCTCTCACTGACTGGAACGCATCCGCATCAGGATTATTTCCTGTCACAAGATAGTAAGC